>ENA-ORTH01001907-ORTH01001907.1-human-gut-metagenome-genome-assembly--contig:-NODE-1907-length-18677-cov-10.585866_pt1 | contig 18677 bp, 15 predicted proteins | sample MGYA00241914_ERZ509192 | MGnify/ENA primary metagenome ERZ509192 (study PRJEB26280, sample SAMEA2338826) | human gut metagenome | biome: human gut; feature: human-associated habitat; material: faeces... | reverse complement strand
TGCAGATTTTCCGGCAACTGTCACAAAAATGCTCGCGAATACACAAAGTATTCGCGAGCATTCTTGTTTAACCTGCCAAAAAATCTGCCGGCGCGATTCGAAACTTAGAATTGTGCGGTGTTGCCCTAAAATAACCCCGCGGCGCCCCGCAGGGCCAGTGCCGAGGCGTGCAGAGCGGAGCGGCCGCCGAAGGCCGCCGTGCGCGGCGAACGAGGCCGCAGGCCCTGTTCGAAGGCGGCTTGGCGCAAAAGCGCAGCTTTTTCGACAAGCTGACCGTGGCTGCAGCAGACGCTGCGGCCATGGTTTTTGCGGTTTCAGTTGGGAAGCTTCTGCGGCGCCAGCGCCGCGCGCCGGGCCAGTACGCCCCGGATGCACACGCAGTACACGGCGACGGAGGCCAGCGGCCCAAGCACATCGGAGATGGGCTCGGCGTAGAACACCGCGTCCGCGCCGAAAAACGCGGGCAGCGCGAACACCGCCGCGAAGTAGACGGCCTTGCGCCACAGCGAAAGCGGCAGCGCCAGCTTCGCAAGGCCCAGTGCCGTGAAGCCGTCCACTACCTCGTATTGCAGGCCCAGGGGAAGCAGCGCCAGCGTGCATACCTTGATGGTGTCGAACGCCTGGGCCGCCAGCGCTTCGTCGGTGGTGAACAGCCGCACGAACAACGGCCCGGCCAGCCGCGCGGCCAGAGTCATCACAGCCGTGAACACCAGCCCCAGCCCGAAAATGTACTTCTGCGCCTGCCGTACGCGCTCGGTGCGGTATGCGCCGTAGTTATAGCTTAAAATAGACTGCGTTCCGCCCGTGATGCCTCCCAGCGGCATCGTCACAACGAGCATGAAGCTTTGGGCGATGGTGGCGCAGGTCACCAGAGCGTCGCCCCGCGCCGCGCCGCCGTAGTGCTGAAGCACGGCGTTCATGGCAATGATCATCACGTTGTCCAGCGCGATGATGATGAACGGCGAAAAGCCCAGCGTCAGCACACGCCTCATGACGGCCGCGGAATATCCGCCCCGTGTGATGCGGATGGGGGGCTTTTTGCCCAGCAGAAAGCGCACCGCATAAACGCAGCTTGCGAGCTGGGAAAGCACCGTGGCGATGGCCGCGCCGCGCACGCCGAGGCCGAAAGCGAAGATGAACACAGGGTCCAGCACGATGTTGAGCACCGCGCCCAGCGCCACGGATTTCATGCCGTCGGTTGCGAAGCCCTGGCATACGATGAACTGGTTCAGGCCGGAGGCCAGCAGCGCAAAGGGCGTACCCAGCAGGTAAAGGGTGAAATAGGCCTCCGCATACGAGTAGGTGGCGTCGCTTGCGCCGAACAGCCGCAGCATCGGCTCACGAAAGGGCAGGATGGCGGCGGGCAGCGCCACCGAGAACACGCACAGCATCAAAAAGCAGTTGGCCAGAATGCCCCGCGCAGCATCGTCGTCGCCCTCGCCGCGCTTGATGCTGAGCAGCGGCGCGCCGCCAACGCCCACAAGAAACGCCACCGAGCCGACCATCGTCACCACCGGGCCGCATACGCCGGCGCCTGCCAGCGCCAGCGCGCCCTCGCCGGGGATCTGGCCGATGAAAATGCGGTCCACGATGCTGTAAAGCACAGAGATGAACTGCGCCAGCATGCTGGGCAGCGCGATGCGTCCTACCAGCACGCCGATCCTTCCGCTGCCAAGGTCGTTTCCCGCTCTCATCGCTGCATCCTCCCGTCGCTTCGCGGCTCTGCGCCGCATACCGCACTCTATCATAGCCGATTTTTTTCTCCGAGGAAAGAGGTTTTTCAAAAAAGCCGCAAAAAACGGCCGCCGGAAAGGCCTTTCCGGCGGCCGTTTTGCATTGGAGCAAGGAAAAACACGCTCAGTCGTCCACGTCCAGCGCTTCCAGCCCCTTTTTGGCAACCGGCCTCGCATCACCGTGCCGCACGAACAGCATCGTGACAAAGCTGGCGAACACGAAGAAGGCGGCATAGGGAAACAGCGTGCGATAGCCCACATGCTCCATCAGAATATTGGAGAGGATGGGCGTAAAGATCTGCGCCGTCATGGACACAGTGTAATAATAGCCTGTGTACTTGCCCACGTCCGAGCCCTTGCTCAGCTCCACCACCATGGGGTAGCTGTTTACATTGATGAACGCCCAGCCCATGCCGGCCAGCGCGAAAAAGATGTACAGCAGCGGCGAGACGCTGTGGAAAAAGATGCCCGCAAAGAACGCAGTACCCAGCATCACGATGCCGATGAGGATCGTGCGCTTGCGGCCGATGCGCTGGGCGATCATGCCCACGGGCATATACGAGACGATGGCCGCGACGGTGCAGATCATCAGCACCAGGGCAAAGTTGCCCTGCAGCTCCTGTTCGGCGTAACGGCTGAAAGCCGAGGTGACGGCGTTGTAGCCGAAGAACCAGAAGAACACGCTGGCCAGGATGAACAGCAGGCTGCGGAACATGGGCCGCGGCATTTTGCCGCCCGCGTCCGTTACGCCTTCGTCCTCGTCGGAAGAGCCGGCGGCCCTGTCGGCGGCCTCGCGTTCAGCCACGCAGGCCGGTTCCCTGATCTGCCAGAACAGCACGGCCACGCAGACGGCCATCACCAGCCCCAGCACAAGGAATACGGCGGAATAGCGGGGCGTATCCCCGGTGACGGGAAAGATCATCATCGTCAGCAGCATCAGCATGCCGCCCACGGCGCCCATCAGGTTGATGACGGCGTTGCCCTGGCTGCGCAGGGGCTTGGGTGTGACGTCCGGCATCAGGGCCACGGCGGGGCTGCGGTAGGTGGCCATGGCAATGAGCACCAGCCCCAGGCCGATGAAGAACAGCAGGGCGTTGTTCTGCTTCTGTGCTGCGGGCATGATGGCGAGGCACAGAAGCGCCAGGATGGTGCCGCCCAGTATGTACGGCATACGGCGGCCGATTTTCGTGCGGGTCTTGTCGCTCAGCTTGCCGAACAGCGGCAGCATGAACAGCGCCAGCACGTTGTCCATGGCCATCACGATGCCGATGTAGCTGTCGCGCACATGGAACGTGTCTTTCAGGATCAGGGGGATGACGTTGTCGTACACCTGCCAGAACGCGCAGATGGACATGAATGCAAGGCCCACGAAAAAGGTGCGTTTGTAATTCAGCTTCATCGGGAGAAGCCCCCTTTGTTGTTGTTGCTTTCATTGTAGCACGCCGGACGCCGTCCTGCCAAGGGAGCGCGCGCCCGGCTTTACAATTATTTTAAAAAAGAAAAGCCGGAAAGAGCCGGCTATGCCTCACGCTTCGCCGGGATACCGCACGCCCCACAGCGCCCGCAGCGCGTCCGCCGCGCGCAGCACGCGCAGCGTTTCGGCAGCGGGCAGGGCCGGGCATTCGGTGCGGCCGGCCGCCAGCGCCGCCGCCACGGCCCGCACCTCCGGCTCAAAGCCCGTGCCTGTGTTGTCAAAGCGGATGGTTTCCCGCGGCGCGTCCGTTCCCGTTCCGCCATACACCGTCATGGCCGTGGGGCTCCAAAGCGGGCCGTCGATCTCTATGCGTCCTCCGCCGCAGCAAACGGCGGCGCGGTGGGGCGCCGCACACCGGGCGCTCACGGCCAGCGAGGCGCACGCTCCGCCGGAAAAACGCAGAGAAATACTCTCCTCAATGTCCGCGCCCAGCCCGTTTTGAACGCACACGCCCCCAACCCGCTCCACGTCTCCCTCCAGTGCCAGGCATGCCAGCGTAAGCGCGTAAACGCCTATGTCCAGCAGCGCGCCGCCGCCCAGCGCGGGCTGCGCGATGCGGGGGATATCCGCCATGGCCTCACCCAGCACAGCCGTCACCAGGCGCGGCGCGCCCAGCCGCCCGTCCGCCAGCGTTTTGCGCAGAGCCTGCGCAAAAGGCAGCGTACGCGTCCACATGGCTTCCGCCAGCAGCAGGCCGCGCTCCCGCGCCAGGGCAAACAGGCTTTGCGCCTGGGCCGCGTTCAGCGTCAGGGGCTTTTCGCACAGCACATGTTTGCCCGCAAGCAGCGCCGCGCGGATGTGCTGTGCGTGCAGAGGATGGATGCTGCCGATGTAAACGACGTCCACGGCCGGGTCGGCCAGCAGCGCCTCATATCCGGCAAAGCTTTTTGCAAAGCCGTACCGCCCGGCCAGGGCTTGGGCCCGCGCGCTGTCCCGGGCCGCAATGGCGTAAGGCTGCACCTCATCCCGCAGGCTGTCCAGCGTGCGCGCCATGTGCCCGGCAATGTTTCCCGCCGAAAGGATCGCGAAATTCAGCATTGCTCCCCACCGTCCTTTGTGCCGCGCAGTATTTTTTCCATGGGCCTGCCCTTGGCCAACTCGTCGATGAGCTTATCCAGATAACGGATCTTTTGCATCAAAGGGTCTTCAATGTCCTCCACCCGCACGCCGCACACCACGCCTTTGATCTCTGCGCCGGCTGGGTTGAACCGCGGCGCCTGCCCGAAAAAGGACGCCATATCCGTTCGCTGCGCAAGCTGCCGGGCAAGGCCGCCGGGCGTGTAGCCCGTCAGCCAGAGAATGACGGCGTCTACTTCATCCTGCGTGCGGCCCTTGCGCAACGCCTTCTGTACGTAGAGCGGGTAGATATCGGAAAAACGGGCTTTGAAAATGCGGTGCTCCGCCATAACGGCACGCTCCTTTTTTGCGCGGCCCAGGACAGGGCCGGCGCGTTCTTTCCTTATGGTAACACGCGGGCACGGCTGTGGCAAGCCGTCCGGTGGCTTGAACCACACCCCCGCCCGTGCTATAATACATTAAATACGGAACGGACCGTATGATTTTGAGCGCGGGGGAGAGTTCTATCATGCCGAAAACCGTCATTCCCGCCGGGTACAGGCCGGCGCTGGGGCTTTATGACACACAGAAGGCCATCGGCCTTATCAAGCAGATCTTCCTAGAAAAGCTGTGCGGCGCGCTGCATCTGAAGCGCGTGACGGCGCCGCTGTTCGTGGACCCGGCCACGGGCCTGAACGATGATTTGAACGGCGTGGAGCGCCCCGTCACCTTCGACGTGCCCGCGCTGGGGGCAAACGCCGAGGTGGTGCATTCGCTGGCGAAGTGGAAGCGCATGGCTCTGGCTCAGTATGATTTCCATGTGGGCAACGGTTTGATCACAGACATGAACGCCATCCGCCGGGACGAGGAGATGGACAACCTTCACTCCATTTATGTGGACCAGTGGGACTGGGAAAAGGTCATCACCCGGGAGGAGCGAACCACCGAATATCTGAAGCAGACTGTGCAGAAGATCGTGGATGCGGTGTGCGGCACGCTGGATGAGCTGAAATGGCAGTTCCCCGCGCTGGAGCGCGTGCGGCTGTGCCGGGAAACGGCGTTTGCCACCGCGCAGGAGCTGGAGGACCAATGGCCCGCGCTCACACCAAAGGAAAGGGAAAATGCTTTTGCAAAGGCGCACGGCACGGTGTTCATCATCGGCATCGGCGGGGCGCTGCGTTCCGGCAGGCCTCACGACGGCCGCGCGCCGGACTATGACGACTGGACGCTGAACGGCGACCTGCTGTTCTGGAACGAAACCCTGGGCTGTGCGCTGGAGCTGTCCAGCATGGGCATCCGCGTGGACGCGGACGCGCTGGCACGCCAGCTCAGCATCGCAGGATGCGGGGAACGCGCGGCGCTGCCGTTCCACAAAATGCTGTTGACGGATGAGCTGCCGCTGACCATCGGCGGCGGCATCGGCCAAAGCCGCCTGTGCATGCTGCTGTTGGGCAAAGCCCACGTTGGCGAGGTGCAGGTGTCGCTGTGGGACGGTGAAACGCGCGCCGCGTGCGCCGCAGCCGGTGTGCAGCTTCTTTGACAGCCACGCAAAGGTGTTTGCCCGGAAAGGGTTATCTATGATGCAGCAAAACCACACAAACGGACGCCTGACGGACAGAGAGCGCACGCCGGCACGCCTGATCGTGCTGCGGGTGCTGTTCACGCTGTTTGCGGCGGGTACTGTCGTGTTTATTTTTTCCAATTCCATGCAGAGCGGCGCGGCCTCGGGCCTGCGCAGCGCCGCCGTCACCCAATGGCTCAACGGAGGGCTGGCCCGCGTGGGGGTCGGCTGGCGCTTTTCCGAGCGTCTGGTGCGCAAGCTGGGCCATTTCAGCGAATACGCGCTGCTGGGCTTCTGGCTGATGCTGTCCCTGCGGGTGTATACCCGGCGCATCCTCTCGCATATTTCGTGGCCTCTGTTTTTCGGCCTGCTGGCAGGCGTGCTGGACGAGGGGATCCAGATATTTGCGGATGGGCGCGGCAGCGACGTGCGGGATGTGGTGATCGATTTTTCCGGCGTCGTGTTTGGGCTGCTGGCAGCCCTGTTCCTGCTGCTGCTCGTGCGCATGTTCCATGTTCTGCGGGAAAGCAAAACGCCGCTTTAGGCGTGCTGACGCAAGAAAACCGATGTTTTCTGTGTCAACGCGCCCGTGACGCGGCGTTTTTTATTTGCAAGCGTAAAAACGGTGAAAGAGGGGGGCGCGGCCGATGAAGGCGGTGCTGTTTGCACTCAATGCGAAATACATTCATTCGTCGCTGGCGCCCTGGTGCCTGCTGGCGGGTGTGGAGGCCGCAGGCCCTGCGGGTGTTTGTGCCGAGGTGCGGGAGGGCACCGTCAATGAGCCGGAGCGGGACGTGCTGGCCCGCATTTTGGACGGGGAGCCGGATGCGGTGCTGTTTTCGTGCTATTTGTGGAACATTCGGGAAACGCTGCGTCTTGCCGCCGCTGTAAAGGCTGCGCGGCCGGGCGCATATGTAGTTCTGGGCGGCCCGGAGGTGAGCTACAACGCGGGGGAGGTTTTGGCGGAAAATCCGCAGGTGGATTATATCCTCTCCGGCGAGGGCGAACGCAGCGTGCCCATGCTGTTGGCGTCGCTGGCCGCCGGGCGGAAGCCGGAGGAGGAAGCGCCGCCCATCCCGGGGCTGTGCGCCCGGGGCTTTCTCTCCGCGCCCTGCGTGGAGGAGGGCGCGCCGCCCAGCCCGTATGCGCCGGCGTATCTGGAGAACCTGCGCGGGCGCATTGCGTATCTGGAGACCAGCCGGGGCTGCCCGTATGCCTGCGCGTTCTGCCTTTCTGGGCGGTGTGGCAAGCCCCGCTGGTTCCCGTTGGAGCAGGCAAAACGGAACATCCTGACGCTGGCGCGCTCCGGCGCGCACACCGTGAAATTCATCGACCGGACATTCAATGCAAACCCCGCCCACGCAAATGCCATTTTGGCGTTTATCCTGAAGCATTACGGGCGGGACATTCCGGCGGGCGTGTGCTTTCATTTCGAGCTTGCGGGCGACATCCTGCGGGAAGAGACCTTCGCGCTGCTGGAGCAGGCGCCGCCGGGCGCGTTTCAGCTGGAGATCGGCATGCAGTCGTTTTGCGAAAAAACGCTGGCCGCCGTGCGGCGCAAAACAGATACGGGCGTTTTAAAGCAGAACATCCGGCGTTTGGTTGCAATGGGGAATATGCACGTGCACATCGACCTGATCGCGGGCCTGCCCCATGAGGATCTGCGGACATTCGGTGAAAGCTTCAACACCGGCTATGCGCTGGGCGCACAGATGCTGCAGCTGGGTTTTCTGAAGCTGCTGCACGGCGCGGCCATGCGGGAGGAGCCGGAGGAATTCCCCTGTGTTTTTTCGGAAGACCCGCCGTATGAAGTACAGAAAACGCCCTGGCTTTCGCCGGAGGAGCTGGACGTGCTGCGCGCCGCCGAAGACGCGCTGGAGCGCTGCTACAACAGCGGGCGTTTTTTGGAAACGGCGGCTTACGCGATGGCGGCGGCAGGGCTTTCCCCGTTCGTTTTTTACTGCCGTTTGGGCGCGGCAGGCGCGCGGCACGGCACGGCGAATATTCCGCTGGATGATTACACCGCTTTTTTGTACAACTGGTGCGCGGCGCTGCCGGGCATAGACAAAGCCTGCCTGCGGGACGCGATGGTGCGCGACCGCCTTGCCACAAATTCCACAGGGCGCTTGCCGCAATGCCTGCATGTAACGGACGCTTTGCTGGGCCGCGCGGTGAAGCGGCTGGCACAAAACCCTGCCACTGCGCCCCTGCCCGGCGTGCGGCGCGGCGTGGCGCTTTTGTACGGCGCGCGGCAGGTGGTGTTTGTGGATTACACACAGAAAAACCCCGTTACAGGGCGCTATCTTCTGCATACCCGTTCAATTGACAATCTCTTTACAGAATGATAGAATAAGTAGAAATGATTGGGAACGGGGGAACGCATGCATGCCGGGGCTGAACGTGGGTTTTCGCATCGTGCAGGGCGCTTTGTTTTCTTTTCCCGCCGTTCTATTCCCGGCTTTTTAAACTTTTCCCGTTTTGGGAAAAGTTTTTTTTTGCCGTTTTGCTGTATTTGAGGAACAGAAAGGAGAATGGCTTATGCTGATTTGCAATGCCGTGCTCACGGATGCGGACGGTGCGCGTCCGGGCGATGTGCGCATTGAAAACGGCGTCATCACGGCCGTGGGCGAGGGCCTTTCCGCCGGCGGGGATACGGTGCTGGACGCAGGCGGCCGCACGCTGCTGCCTGCTTTCATTGACCTGCACTGCCACTTCCGTACGCCGGGCTTTGAGTATAAGGAGGATATCGACTCCGGCAGCCGGGCGGCTGCCCGGGGCGGTTACACGTTCGTCAACTGCATGGCGAACACAAGGCCTGTGTGTTCTTCCGCGGCCATTGCCCAGAGCATCATGGACGACGCCAGGCGCATCGGCCTGTGCGACGTGAACCAGTGTGTGTCCATCACGAAAGACTTCGACGGCAAGACCACCGGCCATCTGCGGGCGCTGCCGCGGAACATCCGCTTCATCAGCGAGGACGGCAAAGGCGTGCGCGAGAGCAGGGTAATGTATGAGGCCATGCGGATCGCCGCCGAAAAAGGCCTGACGGTGATGAGCCACGCCGAGGATATGGACCTTTCCGCGCTGGATTACCGTCTGGCGGAAAACCTGGAGACGGCCCGCAACCTGTATCTGGCCCAGTCTACGGGCGCACGGCTGCACATGTGCCACGTTTCCACCAAAGAGGCGCTGGCCGATATCCTTGCCGCCAAGGCCCGGGGTGTGCGCGTCACCTGCGAGGTGACGCCCCACCACATCTGGTTTTGGGACAGCGATTTCCGCGTGAACCCGCCCATTCGGGCAAAAGAGGATGTGGAAGCGCTCATCGCGGCCATGCTGCGGGGCGAGGTGGAAGCCATCGCGACCGACCATGCCCCGCACACCGAGGAGGATAAGCGCGGCGGCGCGCCGGGCATGGTGGGGCTGGAGACAGCGTTCAGCGTCTGCTACACCAAATTGTGCCGGGAATACGGGATGCCGCTGGCAGACCTGAGCCGTTTGATGAGCCGCGGCCCGGCTGAGATACTGGGCCTGAACAAGGGGCTGATTGCCGAAGGATACGACGGCGACGTGGTGCTGGTGGAGCTGGGCGAGCCTTACACCGTGCGCCGGGAGGATTTTGCGGGCAAGAGCAAAAACACCCCATACGACGGCCTTTCGCTGTACGGCCGCGTGGCGTGCACCGTGAAGGCGGGCCGCGTCACCTATGGGACAATGGAAGCAATAGGATAAACACACAACAGGAGGACGTTATGCTGCAAGTAGACCGTTTGTATGAGGCCGTGGCCGAAAAAAGCCCCGTTTGCGTGGGGCTGGACACCGATTTTTCCTACATCCCCGCGGAGTGTGTGGACAAGACTCTCTCCAAGGGCGAGAACATCTTCCGCTTCAACCGGGATATCATCGAAGCCACGCGGAGCGTGGCGGGCTGCTTCAAGGTGCAGATCGCCTATTACGAGGCGCTGGGCCTGGACGGCATGCTGGCCTATAAATCCACGCTGGAATACCTGCGCCGGGAGGGCCTTGTGGCCATCGCGGACATCAAGCGCGGCGACATTGCCAAAACGGCCGAGATGTATGCCAAGGCCCATCTGGACGGCGAGTTCGAGGCGGACTTCGTTACGCTGGCGCCCTATATGGGGCTGGATTCCATCACGCCGTACACGAAATACATGACGGAAAAGGGCAAGGGCGTGTTCGTGCTGTGCCGCACCTCCAACCCCGGCGCGAAAGATTATGAATACGAAAAGCTGGCCGACGGCCGCCACGTTTATGACCTGGTGGGCGACAAGCTCAGCGCAATGGGCAAGGACTACATGGGCGCGCACGGCTATTCCTCGCTGGGGCTCGTCATCGGCGGCACACACATCGAAGAGGCGAAAGAGATCCGCGCCAAATACAGGGACAGCTTTTTCCTCATCCCGGGCTACGGCGCGCAGGGCGGCACGGCCGAGGACATCGCGCAGTATCTGGCGCAGGGCAACGGCGGTGTGGTGAACTCCAGCCGCAGCGTGCTGCTGGCCTATAAAAAACAGCCCGGAACGGCTTATGCCGAAGCCGCGTACAACGAATGCGTGCATATGAAGGAGGCCATTGCGGATGCCTGCAGCAAATTATAACGCCGCCGTCCTGGCAAACGGCGCGGCGGGCGAAAACGTGATGCTGCTGACGGCCCGCTGGGACGAAACCACCCCCGCGCCCGCGTGCGGCCAGTTTTACATGCTGCGCGCCTGGAAAGCGGAGGAAGCGCCGCTGCTTTCGCGCCCCATCAGTGTGCATCGTTTTGACAGAGAGAAAAAAGAGATTTCCTTTTTATATGAGGTCCGTGGTACGGGTACGCAGAAGCTGGCCGCGCTGCGGCCCGGGGACACCGTTGCGCTGACGGGCCCCTCGGGCCGTGGGTTTCCCGTGGACGGCACGTTGGGCGGCGCCGTCGCGCTGGTGGGCGGCGGCATCGGCACCGCGCCGCTGCTGCAGCTTGCGGCAGAGCTTGCCGCGCAGGGCGTGGACGTGGACCTTTATGCGGGCTTTCGGGACGAGCCGTACCGTGTTGACGCGTTCAGCGCTGCGTGCCGTTCGGTACACATCGCCACGGATTCCGGCCGCCACGGCCACCACGGCTTTGTGACGGACCTGCTGGACCCTGCGAAGTACACCGCCGTGTGTACCTGCGGGCCGGAGATCATGATGGAAAAGGTGGCCAAAATGTGTCTGCGTGCGGGCGTGCGCGTATATGTGAGCAGGGAGGCCAAGATGGCCTGCGGCGTGGGCGCGTGTCTGGGCTGCACCTGCAAGAGCAAAAACGGCGGCGTGTCTGTCTGCAAGGATGGGCCGGTGTTTGAAGGGAGCGTGCTGTATGAGCTTGACTGACGTTACCCTGTGCGGCAAAACGCTGTGCAGCCCGGTCATCGCCGCGTCCGGTACCTTCGGCTTCGGCGGCGAGTACGCGGGCATCGTGGACATGAAAAAGCTGGGCGGTATCTCCGGCAAGGGGCTGACGCTGGAGGGCAAGTACGGAAACGAGGGCGAGCGTCTGTGGGAGACACCTGCCGGGCTCATCAACTCCATCGGTCTGCAGAATCCCGGCGTGCGGCATTTCATTGAGTATGAGCTGCCCGGCATGAAAAAGCTTGGCCCCGCGGTGTTGGCGAATCTGGGCGGCAGCACCATCGAGACTTACGAGGAGGGCGCGCGGCTGCTGGATGAAACGAATGTGGACTTCATCGAACTGAACATCAGCTGCCCCAACGTGAAGGCGGGCGGAATCGCCTATGGCGTGAAAGCGGAAAGCGCGCGGGAAGTAGTGTCCCGCGTGCGGGCCTGCACGAAAAAGCCCCTTATCGTGAAGCTCTCTCCCAACGCGGAGAACATCACCGAAATGGCCCTTGCCTGCGAGGCGGCGGGCGCGGACGGGCTTTCCCTCGTCAACACGTTCCAGGCCATGGCCATTGACCTGGAAAAACGCCGCCCTGTATTCAACAATGTGTTTGCAGGGCTGTCCGGCCCGGCCATCCGCCCCATCGCCCTGCGCATGGTGTATCAGGTGTGCAGGGCCGTGCAGGTGCCCGTGGTGGGGCTGGGCGGCATTGCCACAGCCGGGGACGCGCTGGAGTTCATCATGGCCGGCGTGGCGGCCGTGCAGGTGGGCACCGCCAATTTCAGCGACCCGCGCGCCTGCGAAAAGATCACCGACGGCATCGCCGCCTGGATGCAGGGCCACGGTGTGCGCTCCCTTGCGGAGATCCGCGGCTGCGCGCAGGTCTAAGCCGAAAATACACAGATCTGATTGGAATAAAAAGGAGAATCCACATGAACGATGTGCTTGAAATATTGAAGTCCTGCGACGCGTTTCTGGAGGGCCACTTCCTGCTGTCCTCCGGCCGCCATTCCTCGGCCTACTGCCAGATGGCGTATCTGCAGCAGTACCCCGAAAAATGCGCCGCGGCCATGAAGCCCGTGGCCGAAAAGCTGCGGGAACTGGACGTGGACGTCATCGTCGGTCCGGCCATGGGCGGCATCGTTTACGCCTACGAGCTGGCCCGCCAGACGGGCAAACGCGCTATCTTCACCGAGCGTGTGGACAATGTGATGACGCTCAAGCGCTTTTCCATCCGGCCGGGCGAAAAGTGCATCATCGCCGAGGATGTGGTGACCACGGGCGTGTCTTCTCTGGAGACGAAGCGCGTCATCGAGGAGGCCGGCGGCGAATGCCTGGGCATCGTGTGCGTGGTGGACCGCACCAAGGCGGACGCGCCCTCGCCCATTCCCATCCTGGCCAGCGCCGCCAAGCTGGACCTCCCCAACTATGCGCCGGAGGAATGCCCCATCTGCAAAGAGGGCAAGCTGCCGCTGGTGCATCTGGGCAGCCGTAAGATGAAAGAACAGGCCAGGCAGACGCTGTGAGCGCGCAGAGCTTGAAAAAAGGGGGAGCGCATATGAAAGCATATTTGCTGCTGGCGAACGGCATGGTGTTCGAAGGCCGGGCCTTCGGCGCAGCCGGTACCAGTGTGGGCGAGGTCGTGTTCAACACGGGCATGGTCGGCTACGAGGAAACCCTCACCGACCCCAGCTATTACGGCCAGATCATCACACAGACCTATCCGCTGGTGGGGAACTACGGCGTGAACGGCGAGGATGCCGAATCCGCGCGCATTTGGGCCTTCGGCTACATCGTGCGGGAGTTGTGCGGCACGCCGTCCAATTTCCGCTGCCAAAAAACGCTGGACGAATTTTTGAAGGAGCAGGGGATCATCGGCATCGCGGGCGTGGACACCCGCCGCCTGACGCGCATCATCCGCGAGAGCGGCGTGATGAACGGCGCGCTCACCACCGAATATAAGAGCGCGGACGCCGTGCGCGCCGACGCCGCTTTGATGGAAAAGATCAAAGCCTATACGGTGAAGGACGCGGTGGACAGCGTTACTACAAAATGTATGGAAACATTTAACGAAAACGGAAAGTACCATGTTGCGCTGTTCGATTTCGGCTATAAACGCAACATCCTGCGCAATCTTGTGAAACGCGGCTGCAAGGTGACGCTGGTGCCCGGACGCACCACCGCGGCCGAGCTTGCGGCGCTGGAGGTGGACGGCGTGATGCTCTCCAACGGCCCGGGCGACCCGGCCGAAAATGTGAAGATCATTGAAAACCTGAAGGAGATCGCGGCGCTGGGCCGGCCTGTTTTCGGCATCTGTCTGGGCCACCAGCTCATGGCTCTTGCCACGGGCGCAAAAACGGAAAAGCTGAAATACGGCCACCGCGGTGTGAACCAGCCGGTGACGGATTTTGCCAAGGACCGCACGTTCATAACCAGCCAGAACCACGGCTATGCCGTTGTGGCCGGTACCGTGGACCCCGCCGTGGCCGAGGTGAGCCATGTAAACGCCAACGACGGTACCACCGAGGGCATCCGCTATAAAAACATCCCCTGCTTTACGGTGCAGTTCCACCCGGAGGCCTGCGGCGGCCCCAGGGACACCGAATACCTGTTCGACGATTTTGTCGCTATGATGAAAGGAGGCTGCTGAAATGCCAAAGGACCCGTCTATCAAAAAGGTGCTCGTCATCGGCAGCGGCCCCATCATCATCGGCCAGGCCGCCGAGTTCGACTACTCCGGCACGCAGGCGTGCCGCGCGCTGAAAAGCGAGGGCATCGAGGTGGTGCTCGTCAACTCCAACCCCGCCACCATTATGACGGACCCGGACATCGCGGACCGCGTGTATGTGGAGCCGATGACCCTGACGGTGCTGAGGCGCATCATTGAAAAGGAAAAGCCGGATTCCATCCTGCCGAACCTGGGCGGCCAGACGGGCCTGAACCTGGCCATGGAGCTGGCCCGCAGCGGTTATCTGGAGCAGGCCGGCGTGCGCCTGCTGGGCGCGAAGCCCGACACCATCGACCGCGCCGAGGACCGCCAGCTCTTCAAGGACACCATGGAGAAGCTGGGCGAGCCGGTTATCCCCTCCAAGGTGGTGGAGAGCCTGTCCGACGCGCTTGCGTTCGCGGGCGAGATCGGTTACCCGGTCATCGTGCGCCCGGCGTTCACCATGGGCGGCACGGGCGGCGGCATCTGTGAGACCGTGGAGGAGCTGCACGAGATCGGCACCAACGGTCTGCGCCTTTCGCCCATCCATCAGGTGCTCATTGAAAAATGCATCTCCGGCTGGAAGGAGATTGAATACGAGGTCATGCGCGACGGAAAGGGCAACGTCATTACCGTCTGCAATATGGAAAACTTTGACCCCGTGGGCGTTCACACCGGCGATTCCATCGTCGTGGCGCCCAGCCAGACGCTCTCCGACAAGGAATACCAGATGCTGCGCACCTCGGCGCTGAATATCATCACCGAGCTTGGCATTGAGGGCGGCTGCAACTGTCAGTTTGCCTTAAAGCCCGACAGCCTCGAATACGCCGTCATCGAGGTGAACCCCCGCGTGTCCCGTTCCTCGGCGCTGGCCAGCAAGGCCACGGGCTATCCCATCGCCAAGGTGGCCGCGAAGATCGCTATCGGCTATTCGCTGGACGAGATCACCAACGACGTCACGGGGCAGACCTGCGCCTGCTTCGAGCCCGCGCTGGATTACTGTGTGGTCAAGTTCCCGAAATGGCCGTTCGACAAATTCGTATACGCCAAGAAATCCCTGGGCACGCAGATGATGGCCACGGGCGAGGTGATGGCCATTGCCAACAGCTTCGAACACGCCTTCATGAAAGCGGTGCAGAGCATCGAGCTGGGGCTGGAAACGCCCACGCTGGAAACGCTGTCTGCGCTGACGGACGAAGAAGTGGTGGAAAAACTGCATGTGTGCGATTCCGACCGCTCTTTTGTTGTGTACGAGGCCATCAAGCGCGGCGTGTCGTTTGAGACGATTTACAATATCACTAAAATTGACCCGTGGTTTTTGGCAAAGCTGCAAGGGTTGGCCGAAACAGAGCTTGCGCTGGCCGGGCTGCGAGGCGGCATACTGACGGAAGAGCTGTACCGCACCGCAAAAATGCAGGGCTTCCTGGACAAGACCGTGCTGCGTCTGACGGGACTGGATGCGCTGCCCTGTGAAAAGCTGCGCGCGTCCTATAAGATGGTGGACACCTGCGCGGCCGAGTTCAGTGCGAAAACGCCGTATTTCTATTCCACTTTTGACGAGGAGAACGAAGCGGCGCAGTTTATCGCGGAACACCCCTCCGACAGGAAAAAGGTGCTGGTGTTCGGCAGCGGCCCCATCCGCATCGGGCAGGGCATCGAGTTCGATTATTGCAGCGTGCACTGCACATGGGTGCTGAAAAGCCACGGCTGCGAGGCTGTCATCGTCAACAACAACCCCGAGACCGTCTCCACGGACTTCGATACCGGCGACCGTTTGTATTTCGACCCGCTCACGGAAGAAAGCGTGGAGCATATCATCGCCACGGAAAAGCCATGGGCCTGTGTGGTGCAGTTCGGCGGCCAGACGGCCATCAAGCTGACAAAACACCTGACAAAGCTGGGTGTGAAGATTCTGGGCACCAGTGCGGACGCCATCGACGAGGCGGAGGACCGGGAGCGTTTCGACGCGCTGCTGGAAAAGTGCGGCATTCCGCGCCCGCAGGGCCACACGGTGTTCACCTGTGATGAGGCACTGGCCGCCGGCGCACAGCTGGGCTACCCGGTGCTGCTGCGTCCGTCCTACGTGCTGGGCGGACAGAATATGATCATCGCCTACAATGAGAACGATGTGAGGGAATACATGGCCATCATCACCAGCCATGTGGATATGTCGAACCCGGTGCTGGTGGACAAATACCTGATGGGCACCGAGTGCGAGGTGGACGCCATCTGCGACGGCGAGGACTTCCTCATTCCGGGTATGATGGAACACATCGAGCGTGCGGGCATCCATTCGGGCGACTCCATCTCGGTGTATCCGCCGCAGAACCTCAAGCAGAAGATCAAGGGCACCATTGTGGATTATACGGGCCGTCTGGCCCGCGCGCTGAACGTGGTGGGCCTGATGAATATCCAGTTCGTGGTATACAACAACGAGGTGTTCATCATTGAGGTGAACCCCCGTTCCAGCCGCACGGTGCCGTACATCAGCAAGGTGACGGGCGTGCCCATGGTGGAGCTGGCCGTGCGCTGTATGCTGGGCGAAAAGCTGCGGGACATGGGCTATGGCACGGGCCTGTATCCCACGGGCGATTACTGCGCCGTAAAGGTACCGGTGTTCAGCTTCGAAAAGCTGCACGATGTGGACACCCAGCTGGGGCCGGAAATGAAATCCACCGGCGAGGTGCTGGGCATCGACAAAACCTTTGAGGACGCGCTGCTCAAGGGCCTTGTGGGCGCAGGCTACAGCCTGCGGCAGCCCACGCCGGGCAAATGCGTTATCCTGACGGTAAAGGACGCGGACAAGCGCGAGCTGGTGGACATCGCCTGGCAGCTTAAGGATATGGGCTACAAGCTGTACGGTACATCCGGCACGGCGTACTATCTGGGCCAGAACATGGTGGCCTGCAACGAAGTGCGCAAGCTCAGCGAAGCGCGGCCCAATATCATGGATCTGTTCGAGAGCGGGCTTGTGGACTATGTGATCTCCACGTCCTCAAAGGGCCGCATCCCCTCCCACGACAGTGTAAAGATGCGCCGCAAGGCGGTGGAGCTTTCCATTCCGTGCCTGACGGCCATCGACACGGCGCAGGTGTTGGTGAAATGCCTGCGCAGCGGCAAAACGCTGGCGGATGTGGACCTGGTGGATATTTCGACCATTTGATGCAGTATTAAATAAACAGGGACGGCTTCACTTTTAAGAAGCCGTCCCTGTTTTTATATAAAAATTATATATATCTGCCGCTCATTGGTGCAGAAATGGCTAAAATTGATTTTTAAATTCCGCTTAAGAGCATATTGCAGAAGTTAGAGGGCGGTACATTTGTGCCGCATCTTTTATTGCTGTTTTTTGAGTTTCTTCGTCGGAATTCTTTTGAGATACGCAAGCGCTGTAGCTCCAATTTTGTTTTCATACCATTGCGATAGTAGAAATACGCTATTACAAATCATAAACGGGATAGCAATCATTGCGCGCCGGGGCGCATTTTCAAATAATTGAAGATATAACATTGTACCAAAGATAAACAAATTTGGAAAGAACGTGGAGTTGGTTTTTTTGTTAAAGAGAGAAATGCCCGCGCTCAGAACATTGGCGGCATACAAAAACAGCATATACACTGTACTGAACGCCCGCAGAAGCTGCGCAGGGAAGTATTGCGGCTGCGTCAAGCAGACAGTCCAATTCACATCCGTGGGCCACAAAAGATAAACGTTGCTCTCAAACATACCATTATTCCAGGCAAATAACAATTTGTCATACAGCAGCTTCAGAAGAGAAGATAAGGAATAGGAACGGTAATTTTGAAATATGCGTTGCCAAACTGCCGCGGAACGTTCCTGCATTGTAGGAATGCTGGCGGCAAAAGCCATGTCTTTGTAAATTTCTTCGCCGCCGCCTACATCGTGGCTACCAAACAAAAGCCATAAATTCCACGGTGCGCCGATCTCATCACTGCGCGAGAAATCAATAATGCCGCTGTGCTGATACCACAGCATAAAAGCAGCCGTGAAAAAGAAGAAGCCTGAAAACAGCAGCAAAAGTTTTTTCCCCTTTCGGGGCATGGTTCCCAGCAATGAGTCAAGGGCAATCGCGACCAACCCGATGATCGCAGTGATCTTCATTTGTGCCCCAGCGGCAAAAAGCAGACCGGACACAAAAAAAGACCAGCATTTTGATGTGGCGGAATATTTGGCGAGGATATAACAATAAGCACCGCCCATTGTGAATGGCAATACCCAAAGGTCGGTGTAAAAATTGGGGATGCTAAACACAAATGGAAGAAAGGCATAGCACAAAAGTAATGTGAACAAAGTATAACTGTTTTTCTTGTATACACGCCGGATGCACAGACACACCAAAAGGATGGACACCGCAACAGCGACAGAGGTGGCTGCAATGGCGGGCAGATGGCCTTCATCCGTATTGACGGGGATTTCGGAGGGGCCACCAAGCGCATACAAACCGACATAAAGCATCAGAAGACCGATGTTGTTGGGATAACGGCAAAAATAGTCGTTGTTGGTATAAAGCCCAAGGCCAGGATAATGTACCGCGTCAATGCGCGGATTCACTTCATTCAGATTTCCATCGCGCAACAGGTCCGCCACAGAGGCAAAGATGATATCCGTATCGCCTGGCAAATGGATGCGCATTTCATATGCGAGATAAAAGCTGACAGCCAAAGAGAAACACAATAAGGAAAAGAACAGAACATTGCAACGGTGTACAAAGGGAACATAATAAAAAACTTAATAATGGACTGCCAATC
>ENA-ORTH01001902-ORTH01001902.1-human-gut-metagenome-genome-assembly--contig:-NODE-1902-length-18731-cov-2.788017_pt1 | contig 18731 bp, 17 predicted proteins | sample MGYA00241914_ERZ509192 | MGnify/ENA primary metagenome ERZ509192 (study PRJEB26280, sample SAMEA2338826) | human gut metagenome | biome: human gut; feature: human-associated habitat; material: faeces... | reverse complement strand
AGGGTACCGCTCTTTCGTTTGCGCATTGTATCACGCGAACATGCGTTTTGTTACCGGCGGCAAGGCGTATGCCTTGCCGCCTTCTCTCCTCCCCTCCTCATCGATCTCGCTTCGACCGACCATAGTCTGAACAGCCCTTTGACCGAAGCATGCCGTCGCATAGGGTCCAGTGGCGTAAGATGTCCGATACGCTAGACGGAAGATTCGGAAAACCCGCCCGCGCCGAACGGCAGACGAAGCCCTGAAGGCAAGGGCGCTCGCCGGCCAAGTCGATCGCGTCAGGAGGAGGCGACGTGCCCGTGAGCATCGAACGAGTTCCGCGCCTCAACCGGCACCGGAACACGGGTCCGCGCCTCCCCATGCTGCGGGCCGCCATCGCGCTCGCCATACTGGCCGCGTTCTCGCTTTCCTCCTGCGCTGCAAAAAACGACGACACGGCGACGGCAACCGCGTCGTTTACGGCCATGGACACCGCAATGACCGTTACCGTGCACGCACACGATCGCAACGAGGCGGATGAAGCCCTTTCGAGCTGCACTGAAATCGTACGAGGGCTGGACGAGGCGCTTTCGCCCACTGAGGATGGCAGTTGGATTGCGCGTTTGAACGACGCCGACGAACCCCTGCCCGCGCCCGACGACGTAGAAAAGCTTATCGAGGAAGCGCTCGGCATGGCGGAAGCGACCGGCGGGGCCTTCGATCCCACCATCTACCCGCTTACGAGCGCCTGGGGTTTCACGAGCGGCAACTACCGGACACCCTCGGATGCCGAGATCGAGACGGCGCTCACCCGCGTCGGCTTTCGCTCCGTGGACGTCGACGCTGCAAGCGGCGCAGTCACGCTCGATAACGAAGCCCAGCTCGACCTCGGGGGGATCGCAAAAGGCTACGCTGCCGACCGAATCACCGCTGAGCTCCGCGATCGCAATGCAACAGGCGCGCTCGTCGACCTCGGCGGGAACGTGACCGTGCTTGGATCGAAACCCGACGAGACGCCATGGACCGTCGGCATCGCAGACCCGCACAATCCCGAAGCGCTCGCCGGCACGCTCCAGCTCTCCGAGGCGACCGTGTCCACCTCGGGAGACTACCAGCGATACTTCGTCGACAGCGAAGGCATCCGACGCCATCATCTCATCGACCCCGAAACGGGCTATCCAGCTGAAAGCGGACTGTCTTCCGTCAGCGTCGTCGCAACAAGCGGCGCGCAAGCCGATGCGCTGTCGACGGCTTTATTCGTGCTCGGAGTCGATCGCGCCGTCGGCCTATGGCGCGCGACACAGAATGACGAGGCATTGGCATTCGAAGCGGTGTTCATCGCATGCGACGGATCGGTGCTCGTGACGGAAGGGCTTTCCACATCCTTCGCGCCCTCTGCCGCCTACGACGGCCGCGTGGAGACGGTACCGCGATGAGCGCGCCGCAGCGGCTCACGGCCCAACGTGCCGAGATCGTGTTCGCGGGCATCGTGTTTGCCGTCGCAGTCCTCTTGGCCGCCTGCTTCGCCGTAGGCGGCAGCGCAACAGCGGGAACCCATGGCGAACGCACGAAGGCCATCGTGTCCCGCGACGGCGCAGTCGTGCAGACCATCGATCTCGGCAACACAGACGAATTCGATATTCTCCTTTTCGAGGACGACCGCGGCAGCAACCTCATCGAGCTCGACGGCGGCCGCATCCGCGTGGCGGATGCCGATTGTCCCGACAGGACATGCGTGCGCACGGGCTGGATCGAGCGGCCGGGACAGATCATAGCCTGCGTGCCCCATGGTCTGACGATCATTATCGAACGCGAAGGAGAGGGGACGCCCAATGGCCCGGACGCAGTCGTTGGCGCAGCGTGATCCCAATGCCACCCGCCGAGTGTGCCGCTGCGCGCTGCTCGCCGCACTCGCCGTGGCCGTCGCCGCCGCAGAAGCTCTCGTGCCGATGCCTGCCCCCATCCCCGGGATGAAACTAGGGCTTGCCAATACCGTCACCGTGATTGCCGCGTTTTGGCTTGGCCCGGCAGAAGCGACGGTCGTGCTGGCCGTCCGTATCCTGCTCTGCGCCGTGCTCGCCGGTCAGCTGGCCGCCCTCCCATTCAGCCTGGTCGGAGGAGTCTGTGCGCTCGCTGTCACCCTGACCTTCGTCCATCTGAACGCGCGCGGGAAGGTGCGCCTATGCTGCATGGCGGCCGCCGTCGCGCACAACTGCGGACAGATAGCCATGGCAGCGATCCTCACCGCAACACCTCAAATCGCGCTCTATCTGCCCATACTGCTCGTCGTTGGAACAGCGACAGGATATGCGACCGGCACATTGGCTGCAACAGTGCTGGAACGCCTGCCGCACCTACTGGCGTCCGCAACGAATCGGATCGAGCGCCAGAACGCAGAGCCCTCGCCAGGCGGCACCGCCTCCGAGCAACATGGAGCAGGGGCCTGTGCACCGCATCCCGACCGTTCGACACCGTCTGCCGAGCATCCCCGCCACGCGTAACACCTCACCTACCGCTGACCTAAGCACCTCTGAATCCACGATGTCGGGTTGCTATGATGATGTGCGTACCGAACACCAATCTCGGACAGGAAGCGTGCTTTGCGTCAATCGTAGCGCATTCCGCAGAAGGGAAGGCTTATGGGTATTTACGTCATCACCGGAGCTACGAGCGGCATCGGAGCGAAGACCGCCGAGATTCTGCGCGGCCGAGGCCACGAGGTAGTCAACATCGACCTCAAAAACGGCGACATCGATGCGAACCTCGCCACGAAGGAGGGGCGCGCAGGCGCCATCGCAGAGCTGCACGAGCGCTATCCCGACGGCATCGATGCCATGATCTGCAACGCAGGCGTCTCGGGAGGCAAGGTTCCCATATCCCTCATTATCTCGCTCAATTACTTCGGGGCGACCGAAATGGCGCACGGCGTGTTCGATCTTCTTGAAAAGAAGGGGGGCAGCTGCGTCGTGACCTCCTCGAACTCCATCGCCCAGGGAGCGGCGCGCATGGACGTAGCAGGCATGCTCAACAACCACCCCGACGAAAATCGTATCATCGAGCTGGTCAAGGACGTCGATCCTGCCGTCGGGCATATCTACTACGCTTCGACGAAGTATGCGCTCGCCCGTTGGGTGCGCCGCATGAGTCCTGACTGGGGTTCGCGCGGCGTCCGCCTGAACGCCATTGCACCAGGAAACGTGCGCACCGCTATCACGGCCAACATGCTGCCCCAGCAGCGCGCGGCCATGGAAGGCATCCCCGTGCCCACCCATTTTGGCGAGGAGCCGCTCATGGATCCTATCGAGATCGCGAATGCCATGGCGTTCGTCGCCTCGCCCGAGGCTTGCGGCCTGAACGGGGTGGTCCTGTTCGTGGACGGCGGCACCGATGCCCTGTTGAATTCCGAGAAAGTCTACTAGGAGGCGACTATGGTCATCAACGATTTGGTCTCGGCGATGCAAAACAAAGACCACGAGGCGCTCGCAGCATGCTTCGAAGAGGATTGCCGCCTATTCGACTATTGCCCTTCCGTCGCCGGCCGGCAAAACGCCTTCCTGTACGGGCGCAACGCCATCGAAATGTCCTACCACAACAAGTTCATGTTCGGCGGCTTCGGCATGCTTGATCCGTACGTGGTGGATGAGCGCACCGTGAACTTCTACGCCGATTACAACGGCACCATCATCCACGCCCTCGCTCAGATCGAGAACTGCAACGACGGCGTATGCACGCTCGACAACAGCCTTATCCAGGAGCTGGTGATCCGTCCGGCATAAGCTGGCGCCACCGCTCCCAGCCGCATCGCACCCGTCTCCAACGATGCGGCGACCCCGGCCCGAGGCGGCCGCCCGCGCAAACGGGCGGCCGCCTCTCCGTTTTTCGTCGGGGCGTCTACGGTCTGCAATTCTTGCAGGGGTCGTATCCGCGGGCTTCGGCTTCCGAGCGCGTTGTCGGAATTTTGCTCTTCCGCAGCGACGAACATCCGTCACGATGGTATTTTTCACCTGTTTTCGTAAGATACACGGTGTCGCCGCCACGGTCGTCCGCAGCCGAAGCCGCTGCGGCAGCAGCCGCCTCGCGCTCTGCAGCAGCGGCGGCCTCCTGCTCCGCCGTTGCTGCCGCAGCGGCTGCAGCAGCCTCTTCCTCGGCCTTTTGGCGTTCGGCCTCTTCTTGCGCCGCCCGAGCCTGCATCGCCTCGGCATCCTGCACTATCTTGATGCTGACCGTACGATCCTTCAAGCCATCGAACGAGCACTCGACTCGATCCGCCTTCAGTAGCACTTCGCCGACTGCAAGCGACGATGCATCGATCTCGAACGAGTACCGTCCTGGCGAACAAGCGAGCGTATAGGTTTTGCCAATCGCCGCTTCATGACGCTCGCTCACTTTTACGCCATCCGTTTGCGTTCCACTCACGATCACCGTGACCGAAGCGGGCGCAAGCTCTTCATCGCTCTGCACGACAAAATCGAGTTCATGCTCCTCGGGTGCTTCAACCGTTTTCGGTTCCTGTTGAACGGACGAACTGGAAGGCTGCTGAGCCTCGTTGTGAACACCTCCCGAAGCAGCTCCTCCCAACGCGACCATGACTCCGAGCACGACAGAACATATCCCGAGCGCAAGCGTCGCCTTTGGCGCAGTCATACCGGAAGAAGAGGGTTTCTTGCGCCGGTCATGAACGAAGAACCCCAGCGATACGGCACCGCAGAGCGCGCCGACAAGTGAAAGCACGCCGGTGAAGCTCAGGGCAAGACCGACTGCAGCAAGCACGAGCGCGATGATCGAATCGGTTTTCGGCTCGGATCGTTCTATGGAAGGGAGCGAGGTGATGCCGCCCTCGTACGAACCCGAACCGCATTCCCCGGTCGCCTGCTGGCTTGTCGCTCCCGCATCGGGTTTGTCCCGCATGGCCGGCGATTCGTCGGAGGGTTCGGCTGCAGCACCCCCTTCGGGCACGCGCATTCCAGCCTCCGGAGCTTGATCGGGCTCAGTTTCCAGCTCGCTCTTTGCGCTGGCTTGTCCCCTGTCGCCAAGGCGTACTTTGCCTCGTGCCGGATACTCGATCATGCCATTACGATGGAGTTCCGACCGAGCCTTCTCAAAACGATTGGAGAACAGGGCCGATGAACTGCCGGTGACGCAAAAGGCTCGCTGCGCCGATGTGAGTCCCAGACGTTTCGCCGTTTCGCTTTCAAACGAAGCGAGCGATCGCGATCTCCCGCTTTCCAAAACCTGCAAAGCCGCCGGTTTGATGTCCTCGATGCCGGGGATATCCTCCCGCGACACCCCTTTCGAATCCCCCATGCGCCATCCTTCCTGCCGCAAGAGCATACCCCTTGCCTCGGAAACCCCTCTGCCTTCTCATTCTAGCAAAGCGATCGATGATCACATGACGTTATCGATAATAAAAAGCTGTTCGCAGCGCAAACGTGCCGAAGCGCTCGCTCGCCATCGCCTTCCCGAACAGCCATCGCGCCTTGATTCGTCGCCCCTTCAAAACGCTTGAACGCCCGCAGACGCGACAAAGGGCCGAATCGCCAACACCTCACAAGCATTGTCGATCCGGCCCTGAAACGGGCGAGCCTACGCGTTTGCCCGAGGCTCTTGCTGGGTGATGCAATGGATGTTGCCGCCGCCGTAGGCTACTTCCCGGGTGGACACGCCCACGACTTCCCGATCGGGGAACATCTCGCGTACCTGGTCGAGGGCCAGCTCGTCGTACTCGTCGTCGTACTGCGGCACGATGACGCCGCCGTTGACGATGAGAAAGTTCATGTAGGAGGCGATGGCGTAGTCCTCGGTGGTGCGGGGAAGCGTGCCCTCCACCACGTCGACGGCGTCTACCTCCTCCTGCGTCATGTAGGTGAGCTCCTTGGGCATGACCAGCTTGTGCACCTTCAGCTGGCGCCCCTTCGCATCGGTGGCCTGCGACAACGTCTCATAGGCAGCGTGGGCGGCCTCGTAGAAGGGACTCTCCTCGTCGTCGGTCCAGATGCAGGCCGCCTCGCCGGGCGCAACGAAGCACGCCACGTCGTCGATGTGGCCGTTCGTCTCGTCGGGGTCGATGCCGTCTTTGATCCAGATGACCTTCTCCACGTTCAGGTACTCGCGCAGATAGCCCTCGATGTCCTCCTTCGAGAGCTCCGGGTTGCGGCCGGGCGACAGGAGGCACATCTCGGTGGTGATGACGGTGCCCTCGCCGTCCACATGGATGGAGCCGCCTTCCAGCACGAACTGGTCGGGGCGGTAACGGTCGGCGTGGGCGAGGTCGGCCACCTTCATGCCGATGAGCGCATCCTGATCCCAGGGGAAGTACAGGCCGTCGTAGAGCCCACCCCAAGCGTTGAAGTGCCAATGCACGGCGCGAACGCCGCCCTCGTCGTTCACCACGAACGTGGGACCGCAGTCGCGGATCCATGCGTCGTCTGACTCCATCTCGATGACCAGCACGTTCTCGTCCTCAGACATCTCGAAGCGCGCGGCCTCATAGTCCTCGGGCTTCGCGCCGATGATAACGGGCTCGAACCGGGCGATGGCGCGCGCTACGTTGGCGTAGGCTTTCTGAGCGGGTTTGGCGCCGTCGCGCCAGTTGTCGGGGCGATGCGGCCACAGCATCCAGATGCGCTTCTGCGGCTCGAACTCGCCCGGCATGCGGTAGCCGTCTTTCCGAGGAGTGGATTCGTTCTCGTATATAGTTTTCATACGTTTCCTTTCGACGATAAAGAACAGAGTTGCTTGGGTCAGCGACGATCGACGGGGTTGATCTTTTCCGCAACAGCGGCATCGAACGTCTCCGGGTCGCCGCTCGCTTCCATACCGAGATAGTCGACCTTTCGGCCGCGCGCCGAGAGCACGCGCACAATCTCGCCGATGACGACGAACGCGATTACGCCGATAAGCATCGGTATCTTCGACAGCTCCTCTTCGGAGCCGTTCAGCGGCACGATGGTGGCGATGATGGACAGGACGAGCAGCACCACGGGGAGCCAGCATACCACTGCCAACAGGCCTTTGCCGCCGGGCACGCGGAACACCCGCGGGCGAGCAGCGTCCACCTTGCGCAACTTGAGGAACGCGGGGAACATGGGGATGTAGCTGATAAGCAGAAACACGATGTTCATGGAGAAGAATATCCAGAAGAAGCTGTCGAAACCTGCAAGCTCCATGAGCGGCGAGAGCAGCACGAGCACGCTCGCAACGATGCCGTTGATGATGGCGGCGCCGGTGGGCATACCATTCTGAGCGCTCTCGTGGGCGAAGGGCTTCGGCATGTTCTTCTTCTTAGCAGCGTGCTCGGCGACGAAGTTCACGCCGAACGACCAGCTGACCATATTACCGAACAGCGTGATGAGGAATACCACGGCCACCACGACGAACAGCACGCTGCCGAAGCCTGCCATGATCCCCACCGCATCCATGATGCCCGAATCGAGCGAGATGTCGGAGGCGGGGATGGCGGCGCTGATGCCAAACGAGCTGAACAGGTAGAGCGCCGCGATGGCGATACCACCCGCAATGATGGCTTTGGGAATCTGCTTGCTCGGATTCTCCATCGATCCCACGTAGGTGGTGATAACCTCGAAGCCCATGAAGTTGAACAAGATGATGGAAAGATAGGTCAGACTGTTCGAGTCGAGCGAGGGCAGGAACGTCTGAGGGGCCATGTCATTTGCGAACCCGTAATTCACGGCGTACCAGATGCCCAAGCCGCCCACCACCACGGCGATACCCACTTTGAGCACAGCGGCCAGGTTGAGGATCCAGGTTGAGTCGGATACCTTCGAGAAGCTGAGGAATACGACGATCCAGATGAACGCGAGCTCTATGACGAGCGAAGGCAGAAGCCCCAGCTCGAACCCTGTGATAAGCGCAATGGTCTCGGGGAACAGAAATGCGAGCGAAGCCATCCACAGCGGGAAGTTTATCCAGTAGTACCAGCTCACGCGGCTACCCCACGTATCACCGAACGCGCGGCGCACCCAATCGTACAGACCGCCTTCGTCGTCGTAGGCGGTGCCCAACTCGCTCACCACGAGTCCATACGGCAACAAAAAGGCGATGATGAGGAAGATCCACCAGAAGAACTGCGAGTTGCCGATGGCGGCCGCAGGAGCCGCCGCCTCGGCCACGAACACGACGGTTATGACCGACAGTATCGCGTCGATCAACCGGAATTTCTTATTCTTTGCCATAGGTTTCCTTCTTTCACGCACAGGTTGGCGTAGTCAGTCAGCGAGGGCAGCTGTGGTGCTTGAGATTCGTGGGATGGCGAGGGCGACGCGTACTTCGGTACGCGAGTTCGCGGCATCGCTCGAAGATTGAGCGCCACGGCCGCCCGTCCCCTTCGGGGACTTGCTTCGCGGAGCAGCACATCGACTCGTTCCGATGGCCGCTAGGCCGTCGGAACCCCCTGCTTGCCGAGGCCTTCCAGCAGATAGTTCAGCTGGTCGTGCGCCTCGCCGGCTTCGGGCTCCTCGGTTTCGGCCTGCTTGCAGAAGTACGCCAGCAAGCCGCGGATGGAGTGCTTGCGGTTCTCGGCTTCGTCCCAGCAGATGGACTGCGCACCGTCAATGACCGCGTCGGTGACCTCCTCGCCGCGCGAGGCGGGCAGGCAGTGCATAAATTTGGCGTCCGGGGCGGCCATCGCCATGAGCTCCTCGGTGACCTGGTACGTCGGGTAGAAGATGGCCATCCGCTCGTCCTTCGACAGCTCCTTGTCGTACAGGCCGTACCACACGTCGGTGTACACGAAGTCGGCGTCCTTCATCGCTTCCTCGCGGTTGTCGGTGACGCTCACGCTGCCGCCCGACACCTCGCAGTTCTTGCGGCCGATCTCCAGCAGATCCTCGCGGATCTGATGGCCCTCGGGGCCGTACTGCACGAAGTCCATGCCCATCTTCGAGCAGATGAACATGAGCGATACGCAGGTCTGGGTGGCATCGCCGATGAAGGCGAACTTGCAGTCCTCGATCTTCTTGCCCTCGGGCAAATTCTCGATCATGGTCATGAGGTCTCCGAGCTCCTGGGTGGGGTGGTTGTACTCGCTCATGCCGTTGATCACGGGGGCCGCGGAGTACTTCGCCAGGGCCACCACGTCCTTGTGGCGGTCGACGCGGGCCATGAGGATGTCGACGAGGCTTCCCATGACGCGGCCGGAGTCCTCGATGGACTCGTGGCCGCCCAGCTGGATGGAGCCGGGGCCGAAGAACTGCGCGTGGCCGCCCAGGTCGGTCATGGCCGTCTCGAAGGAGATGCGCGTGCGGGTGGACACCTGCTGGAAGATCATGCCCAGCGTCTTGTGCTTCAGCAAGAGCGGGTACTCGCCGCCCTCCTTGATGAGCCCCTTCATGGCGATGGCGAGGTCCACCATGCCGAGCAGCTCCTCCTTGGTGAAGTCGTTGGTGTCGATGTAGTCCTTGACCATAGAAATCCTCCTTTAGGATCTCGTTCGCGACCTCTGCGCAAGATGATCGCGATGCGGTTTCATGCGGAGGACCCTTCATGTCGGCGCTATTCGGGCCGGATTCCCGTTCGCGGCCTTTTCTCGACTCGAGGCCGTCTCCGGAATTGTTGAGCGTCTTCCGCATCTCTCGAGGCTCAGCATGGAACGCGCTAGAAGTTTTGAGAAGAAATAATCAAGATTATTTCCAGATGGTAAAAGCTCACCGTGCGTCTAATCCCAAATAATCCCGCTACTTAGACCTATTGAACTGGCCTCTATGGTAGAAAAGATCCATCGCCTCTTTTGCTGATCTTTCAAGTTGAGGCACGACCTAAACCGCTCTAGACCGTCGCGGCTCATCATCGGGCCCTATGCGTCACCGAGGAGGCTTGCTTTGGAGACAGCGTTCTACCTCTACACCATCGTCGTGATGCTCGTGTGCGTGGCGTCGGGTTCCGTATCGCTCTCGGCCTATTTCGTTTCCCGGCGCCACTCGTTTCTCTACGCTGCAGCCATGCTGCTGTTCTACTTCCTCGACCTCGCGCTTATCTTTCAATACGAGTACCTGGGCCAGAACGTCGAGTATTCCATCAACCAGTTCTATACCATCGACCATCCGCAGCTGAAGATACTGCTCGCCTTGGGCACTCTCGAGCCCATGTGGCTCATACTGTGCGATTTCGTGAACGAGCGCCGCCGCGTTTTGCGCCTCGCCCCAGCCTTGGCCTTCATCGCGGCAAGCGAAATCGTCGTGCTGTGCCTGCCCGTGGACGAGTTTCGCCAATGGCTCTTCTACACGCTGCGACAGGCGTTTCTCCTGTGGTGCTTGGCTTTCGGGGTCTATCGCTACTGCACGGCCCGCAACGAAGTGGAGAAGGCCCGCTTGCGCCGTCAGGAGCCGCTGTTCCTCATCACTTTAGTTCTGTGCCTGTGCATTCTCATCGAGGATATCGTCATGATCCTCGTCTTCGATTCCAGCTTCTTCGCGAACGCCGATATGCTGCCCCTGTATATCAGCGAGCGGAACTTCTCTGAGAACATCCTGCTTCTGACCCTGTCCTTTTTCACCCTGCGCGTCGCTGCCGACACCCTGCGCCTGCGCTTCAAGGAGCCGCCGAGTGCCGATGCGCCCGACACCCAGGAATACGTGGACGAGCTGCTTCCCGCCTTCTGCGAGCGCTATCACCTGACCGCGCGCGAGCGCGTCATCTTGGAAGAAGTGCTGCAAGGCAAGGACAATCAGAACATCGCCAGTTCGCTGCAATTGGCCCTCGGCACCGTGAAAGCTCACGTGCACAACATCCTGAAGAAAACCGGCACCACTACCCGCCAAGAGCTCGCCCAGCTGTTCTGGAAGGGATAGGGGATAGCTGGCAGACGCGCAACAGCGGCTGGCGCCGTGGGAGGTGCAGGCGTCGGAAGGCCGCAGCCGCCCTTATTCCCGCAGCGCCCTAGAATCGAGCCCTTTTGCGGCGCTCTAGCTCTTCTTTGAGCATTTGCGTAAGTTCGTCCCGGCCGCTCACGCCAAGCTTGGCGTAAACATTCGATATATGGGTTTTCACCGTGTTGACGGAAATGTACTCCTGCTCGGCGATCTCCTTGTTCGATGCACCCTTCTCGAGCAGCGACAGCAGCACCTCTTCACGCTTGGTCAGCCCGTATTCGCGGGCGATCCAGGGCACAAGGGATTCTGCCAGCTGCTCGTTGCGCATCCGCCGATGATGGGCGAGGAAGACGTAGGCGGCCACGGTGAAGCAGAGCGCCATAACCTCGACGGGCACCTTGCGAGGAGAAGCAAAGTCCCCGCTGCTCTCCTGCCCGAAACTCACATACGTTGCCGCTTCTCCCAGGGCATACACGAGCACGAGCAGAAGCGAGAAAACCCATCGCCAGCGGTTCATGCATCGAAATTCCGCCACCAAGCAGCAGATACCGTACCCTATCACCCACAATGCCAGCAGCCTGGTAAAGAGGAACCCGCGCCACGACGCAACCGATTCGACTGATGAAGCGCCGCTCGCCCAGGCCGCCATTATGCAAACCGCCCAAAAAAATCCTTCGACAGGGGAAAAGCTGCGCGAGAGCAAACTGCCCAGCACAAGCCGGTACAAGAGGATTATAGCCATGTTGAATGTGGTGTAGAGCATGGGGTAGGCGTTTCGCGCGTCTTCGAATTGCAACGCGAATTCTGGAACAAACTCGTACATGAACAATAAAACGATATCTATCGTGTACGCGAAGAAGATGAGCGCCGTGAAGATGTATCCCGGTTTGCGCTCGACGTAGTACAGGCTCCCATAGGCGGCGATGGCCAACGCATAGGCGATGCAGCTTGCCACATTGTAGAGAAAGGCGAGGGACACGACTCCTCCTTCATCGGATAGCAAACATTATAGACGGTTTGGCTGCCAAGGCTACCGACTTGCCTGACACTCGATTCAGCTTCTTCGTTATCCCAGTTCAGAAGAGGGGATGACAAAAAATCATCCCCTAAATAATCTAGAAGCCCTCCCTGATTTCCTTAACAAGAGATTTCCCCGCTCTTAAAGTTAGGTCATCGCAGCACCGAGAAGAGAGCGCTGCGACCGAACTAAGGAGGGTTTTATGAGCATGTCCCGTCTCGATCAGCTTCTCAGCCGCCGCCATTTCGTCATTGGATCAAGTGCGCTTGCGGCCGCCACGCTTTCGGGCGGTCTTTGGGGATGCGCATCAGATGAGCCGCTCGGATCAACCGGCCCATCTGATTCCCCCGAAGAGAACGCCGCCGATCTCGTGCTGTACAACGGCCATGTGCAGACGATGGTATCGGAAAGCGAGGTTGCCTCGGCCATAGCCATCGCGGGCAACAAAATCGTCTATGTGGGCGATGATTCAGGCATCGACGCTTTCGTAGGAGACACCACCCAAGTCATCGACCTCGATGGCAAGTTCGTCTCCCCCGGCTTCATTGACGGCCACATCCACGCCCCTGGCAACTGGTTCACCAAACTCTTCCAAATCGATCTAACGGGACTTAGCACCAATGAGGAATACCTCGAGGCAATCCGCTCCTTCGTGGAAGCCCATCCCGACGAAGAAGGCTACATCGGATCGCCCTTCATGCTCAATGCCTACCAGCTTCCCGACGGCTCGAATCCCGGGCCCTCGAAAGAGGATCTAGATGCCATCTGCCCCGATAAGCCCATTCTCATCCATGACGTCTCCTACCACGCCGCTTGGGTCAATTCCAAGGCCTTCGAAATGGCTGGCGTAACCGCCGACACCCCCGACCCAGAAGGCGGCCTGTTCTATCGCAACGAAAAGGGCGAGCCTTCGGGATGCGTCAGCGATGCCGCCAAGGGAATAGTATTCGCCATCATGCCCGACACCATGACCAACGATAATCTGGAAAAGGCCCTGTACAAATTCATGGAGGAAGCAAACTCCTATGGCATAACCGGCATTACAAATATCACCCAAGGCGGTCTTGATATTATCGATATGTACCACAAGGTGGAGCGCGAGGGCAATTTGACCCTGCGCATGCGCGTCGTCCCCACTATGAAAGAAGGTCGCACCTATGACGAAGTGCTTTCCACCATCAAGTCCTACAACGACTCCGCCACAGACATGATTTCTTCGAATACTGTGAAGATTTTCTACGACGGAGTGACCGAAAGAGGCACCGCCGTCTTCCTGGAACCCTACCTGGAATCAACGGGACTCGGTGATCATTGGTGCGGCGAACCCATCTGGTCTCAGGAAGACTTTACCCGTCTTGTACACGACTTTGATGCAGAAGGCGTTCAGGTGCACGTGCACGCCATGGGCGACGGCGCCGTTCACGGCACCCTTGATGCCTTCGAGGAGGCTCGGGCGACCAATGGGGAGCGCGACGCGCGGCACACGATCACCCACGTATGCGCCATTACCGATGAGGATATCCAGCGCATGGCCGATTTGGATGTAGTGGCGAATCTCCAATTCCTGATGATGTACCACGATGATCTCATGGACCTGGAGCGCGCCTATGTCGGCGACGAGCGCGCCATGGCGATGTACCGAACAAAGCACATGGCCGAGGCAGGCATCTGCATCAGCGGCTCCTCAGACGCCCCCGTCATTCCATTTGTCCCGCTCGATGCGATCGAGGCCGGCGTTACCCGTAACTCGCCCTATCCCGAGGAAGAGGACACCGACATGACCCGCTGGCCCGAACAGGGGCTCACAGCCTACCAGCTGCTCGAGGCCTACACCAAGAACGACGCCTACCAGAACTTCATGGACGATATTATCGGCACCGTTGAAGTGGGCAAGTTCGCCGATCTCGTCGTGCTGGACACCAATATCCTGGAAGTGGATCCAAAGGAGATCTCCTCGGCGAAGGTCGTCTACACCATCTCCGACGGCCGCATCGTCTACGAGGGGTAGGACCGAGCTAGAAGACGCCAGCTATACGGAACGGCGCGCAAACCCTTGAACACAGGCCCCGCGGCTCTGCGGTCATTAGTCCCGCAGAGCCGCGGGGCCAGACCTATGCGCCCATGCAGCCCTTGCCGGCACTGCGGCCACACGCAAACACGCTGTATCCCGAAAAGGCGTTTCAGCCTCCTGGACTCACCCTTCCTACCCCAGGATGGATGAGAAGCCCGAAGAGCACCTCGCTTTCCAATTTGCGCCGCTCTATGCCAGCCTCCAGCAAGCCTTCGAGGCCATATTCGAACGCGCTCGTAGCCAGCGAGTCATCTTCGTCATTGACGAATTCCCCTATTTGGCAAAGGCCGACCCGAGCGTCTCTTCAATCCTGCAAGCTCTCATCGATCGCGCCTCTGCAGATTCGAAGCTGCTTCTCTTGCTGTGCGGGTCTTCGTTGTCGTTCATGAAAGAGCAGGTACTTGGAGAGAAGAGCCCTTTGTACGGGCGGAGAACAGCCCAGATAGAGCTTAAGCCCTTTGATTTTTTCACAGCCATGGAGCTCTTCCCCCAACGCAACCCCATCGAGACAGCCGAAATATACGGCATGGTGGGCGGCGTACCCCTTTATCTTATGCAATTTCAGAATGGTGGAACATTACGCGAGCTCACCGAGGCAGCGCTGCTCGACCCGAACTCAATCCTCTACGAGGAACCGAGCATCTTGCTCATGCAAGAGGTGTCGAAGGCATCGCGATACAACGCGGTCATCGACGCCATCGCAAATGGACGAACCCAGAGCGGGGAGATAGCAACCGCAATTGGCTCCACCACAGCGGAAACCTCGTACTACCTCAAAGAGCTTGAGCGCATTGGCCTGGTTACCCGCGAGCAGCCCCTTGGGGGAAAGGGCAAGAGGCCGATCTACAGACTCAGCGACAATCTCTTCCGTTTCTGGTTTCGATTCATCGCACCGCATACTTCCTCGATCCAACGTGGGATGCCAGGACGTGCTTGGCGCTCTATCGAAAAGGCACTTTCCGAATACATGGGACCGGTTTTCGAAGATATCTGCAACCAGTGGCTTTGGCGCCAGATGGCAAGAGACGAGTCGGCCATAGAATTCGATGACCTTGGACGCTGGTGGGGCAATGATCCGCAACGTAAGCAGGAAGCCGAAATTGACATCGTCGGCATAGAGGGCACACACGTGGTGCTCGCCGGAGAATGCAAGTGGCGAAACGAGGACTTTCCCGCCTCGGCCCTGGAGAAGCTTCGCCATCGCACGAACCTTATTGGCAATGCGGACGAGGCGCAGCTTTACGCGTTTTCGAAAACCGGATTCTCGCAAGCATGCCGAGCAGAGGCGAATAGATCGAGGAATGTGCGGCTCGTCTCCTTCAGCGACATGGTCAACGCTTGAACCGAACGGCCCGCTCGACAGGGCCACACGGAGGGGCCATTGTGAGGGCCCGTCGTAGGGGGGGGCTTCAGCCGCCCTGCAGAAGGAGGACGCCCATCGTAGGGAACAAGAAGGGAGGGCCTAAAGCCCTCCCCTACCAGGAAGCGGACTCCCCGCCTGCGCTTGTGATGTAGCCCTGGGACATGGCGCCGGCCTCGGGGAAGGGCATGTCCGGGGTCTTGTCGTCGTTGGCCGCCGCGTAGGCGAAGGCGTTGTTGATCATGCCGACCTGGGGGGCCGTTGCCGTGGGAGACGACGACGTTGGTGCCGTCCTCGATCATGTCCACGATGTGCTTGGCGGTGTTCCGCACGAGCGTAAGCTGCTCCTGCGGGGTGTTGCCCAGGGCGTTGCCGCCCAGGGCGATGACGACGGTCTTGCCGTTGCCCTTTTCGTATGGCATAAGCGTTCTCCTCCTCTTTTGGGAATTCAACCTGAAACGCCAAGGACAGCCTGGCACAATGGGCCGTCCTTGGCGCTCACTCTAATGTGACTCGAGAAATTGAAAAGTCAGAACTCGGTTTATTTTCTTTCTGCCCTCTGTCTAATCCAAAGTAAACCACTCAGCTTCTATGCCGCGTCCTCCTCGGGCCACGGGCTGGCGTACACGGCATAGCTCGCGAACTGCGGAGCGCCCACGGCGTAGATGTCGTAGTCAGCCGCCTGACCAGGCTCGGTGTCGACAATCTTGAAGTAACCGCCCTCAATCTTCCCGTCTTGGTCAAGCAGCACCACGTCGACGCGCGACTGCGTGGCGCCATCCAGCGACTCGGACGCCGTCACCGTGCCTGTGAGCTCCTTGGCGCCGAACTGAGTATCGGTCGCGCCCCCGTCCTGCACAGCGTACACATCAGCCAGCTTCTGGTCCGTGGCCTCCCACGAACCCTCGGGCGTCGTGATGGAGAACTCAACGGTCGCCGGCTTCACCACCTCGGTCGAGTTTGCCGAGGAATCAGCGGTCGACCCCGCCACGTAGGAATAATAGTAAGTGGAATCGGGCAACACACCCGGAGTTTCAATCGTCTCGTCGAAGATGACGTTGCCGCTATCGTCCTTGCCCACGACCTCGATGACCGGATCGATAGCCTCTACGGTTTTGTTGGGGTTCTGCACCTTCACGGCAAAATCGACCATGCCGTTGTCGGCAGCGAACCAGCCGGAATCGACGATTTGCAACTCGGCGGGGTTCGCGGCCTCCTGCTCGGCCGTGGCGGCATCGGCCTGCTCATCGACGGCAGCCTGACCCGCTGCTGGGCCCTGGGTCTCTTCAGTCTGCACCACCGCCTGCTCCGATCCGGCCGGTGCCGTCTGACTACTTTGGGCCGCGCACCCCACAAGGCTTACCGCGAACAGACCGGAGAGCGCCACCCAGCCCATGTACTTCAGTTTCATCGTCATCACCATTCCCTTGAAGGTTCTTTTTACGCAAACCATGCAAGTAAATGATTACCCCGCTCGTGTACTAATTTAGAGCGCAGCGCCCTTTCGTAGTCTCTGCGCCACTGCTTTGTTTCAGCTGAAATTCCCACGTCAACGCTAGGAAATCAAGATGCGGAAGGTCATAGTTCACAGAGCATCAACCGAAGTGACCGCCCCTTGAACGCTTCGCTTCAGGTCCATGGCAAAACAGGGGATCCGGCCCGAAAAACACGAAGGCCCGCGGGAGGGGGGATCCGCGGGCTTCGTGTTGTGGCGATAGCGAGACGAGGAGAAGCTTCGCCACCCAGTAAAACAAGAAGAGAGGAGGTGTTGCAGGGCTTCGTTCCCTCGGCCCTGCTGACAAAAGTTATAATAGGTTAACTGATTCGTTCGCACAAGGGAGTTAACCTGGGTTTACACTTTCTCCACAACTCTCGCGCACCCAGCCCGCGCCTTCGTCGGTATCACGCAGCCCGGTCGCCCCGCCCCTGTTTGACGGAATCGTGCACGGTTATTTACGCCATGGTAACTGCAAAGCCGAAAGTCTTCCCAAAGATCGTCCCTCCCCTATACTGCAACCAGCGAAACGGAAAAGAGCTGATCAATCTTCTCCTTTCCCCTTTCCTTTCCTTCTTCTCTCTTTTGGAAGCGGGCGCCCCCTCAACAAGCCCGCTTCCCGAGAACGAGATTCCCCGATCCGTTCTCGAACCCCTGCAAAGAGGCGGCTCCCCCAAGCCGCCTCTTCTCTTTTTTGAATGCGTCTACGCTCGCTCTATCTACTGCCGCTCGCCTAAGATCTTGAGCGCCTGCTCATAACCACCGGCGCCGTAGCTGAGGCACTTGGAAACCCGGGCAATGGTCGTGGCCGAGGCACCTGTTTCCGCCTCAATGGCCGCATAGGACTTCCCCGCCGCCAAAAGACGCGCCACGCCCAACCGCTGGGACGTCTCACGAATCTCGCGCACGGTGAACAGGTCTTCCAAAAGAGCGAATATGGTGTCGGGATCGTCGATGGCGGCCAGCACGCACAGCAAATCGTCGACATCCGGGGTGCGAATCTCAGCCATTAGACCTCCGTGAGCCAGTCAGCGTACTCGTCGATACGCCCGTAAACCAGGTCGAAAAAGCGGTCCTGCAGCGCGCGGGTGATCTCGCCGGGCTTGCCGATAACGCGGCCGTCAACGGAGCCCACGGGCGTGAGCTCGGCGGCCGAACCGGTCATGAACACCTCGTCGGCGATGTAGAGATCGCTGCGGGTGAGGCTTTCTTCTACGGCGGGAATCTCCAGGTCATCGGCCAGGCACAGCACCGTGTCGCGCGTGATGCCCTCGAGAAGTCCATCGGAAAGCGGCGGGGTGGAAAGCACACCGTTGCGCGCAATGAACAGGTTCTCGCCTGTGCCTTCGCAGACGAGCCCCGCCTCGTTCAACATGATGGCCTCCGCGTAGCCGTGGGCCTTCGCCTCCATCTTCGCAAGGATGGAGTTCATATAGGAAGCCGTGGCCTTCACTGCCGGCGGAATGGCGTTGTTGGAGCGCTGTCGCCACGAGGAGATGCCCACGGCCACGCCGTTTTCCAGCGCGTCGGCGCCCAGATAGGCATCCCAGGGCCACACGGCAATGACGACGTCCACCGGCGCGCCCGTCGGATCGACGCCCATGACGCCGTAGCCGCGGTACACCAGAGGTCGGATATAGCAAGCCGGAAGCTTGTTGGCGCGAATGACCTCAAGCGTGGCGTCCATCAACTCGTCGACGCTGTAGGGCAAATCGATCTGGGCGATCTTGCAGCTACGGTGCAGCCGCTCCATATGGTCGCGCAGACGGAACACGAAAGACTTGTCCTCATCGGGCACCTTGTAGCAGCGAATGCCCTCGAATACGCCAGAGCCATAATGCAGCGAGTGCGACAACACATGGCAGGTCGCCTCCGCCCACGGCACTAACTCGCCGTTCTTCCAGATGTAGTCCACTTCGGTGATGTAGGCCATCTCGGCACTCCTTCTCGCTGGGCTCGCGCGCCGCAACGCCCATGTTGAC
>ENA-ORTH01001896-ORTH01001896.1-human-gut-metagenome-genome-assembly--contig:-NODE-1896-length-18788-cov-13.072599_pt1 | contig 18788 bp, 19 predicted proteins | sample MGYA00241914_ERZ509192 | MGnify/ENA primary metagenome ERZ509192 (study PRJEB26280, sample SAMEA2338826) | human gut metagenome | biome: human gut; feature: human-associated habitat; material: faeces... | reverse complement strand
GGTACATGGGGTCCACCCGGGATTTCTGCTGTTCCGCTATGGCGGCGGCCTTGTCCACCATTGCCCGGTATTCCGCCGTTGCGCTCCCTTCCTTGTAGTCGGAAAAGCTGTTCATTTCTTTTGCCCGGCGGGCGGCCCCTTCATTGATGGGGTAATAGTTGATGGTATGCACCTCCTTCATGCTTCGGGCCATGCTGGCCCGAAGTCCTACCGTTCTTCATGGGAAGGCCCCGCCTTGTCCTTCTTCGGAGCGGGCGGGGCTTCTTGAAACCGTTTGAGTGCGGCGAGAATGGAGTGGACAGGCTCGGCCTTTTCAGGATAGGCAAATATCCGGTGTTCCGGCGGGATGTCCTGCGGCCCGTGATAATACTCCTTGAAGCCCTCCGGGACTACCGACACATACCCACCGGGAGCGAATACGCCGCCCTCGTTGATACGCACATCCCGTCCGTATGCTTCATAATCGAAGTAGTTCTGAATGTGCTCCGGTATGTCGATGGTTCCAAGCTCGTCGGCGTACAGACGGCCCAGCCCTTCATCATCAGAAATATCCGGGTAAAAGCGGTAAAGGTCAAGGTTCTGCGTCAGGTTTATCAAATCCTTCACGCTCCGTGTGTGGTTTCCCAAGACAAGAGCGGCTTCAAAGGTTTCCAGTCCGCCCTTATCCCGTACTTCCAGCAGAGCGTGGCCCAGCTCGTTCAGCTCGTCGATGTTCTCACATTCGTAGAGATGATCGTAGAGCCCCAGCACATCGCTGTCAAAGCTGGTAAAGAACACTTCGCTGTACCGTTTCCCGTCTATCCCGATTTTGGCAAGGGCGGCCTGCAACTCCTGTGTCGTCGTGGGGAAATGTACCGTTGTCCCTACCTCGATCCCCATTAAGGGGTACAGGGCTGTATTGGTTATATAGGCTTCAAACATGGGCTTATTCCTCCTTTCCGGCCCGGTCAGCCAGCACCTCATAGATCCCGGCCATAATGTAATCGGCGCAAGGGAGGGCAATCGCATTTCCCAGCGCCTTGTAGCGTTGCAGAGGCCGGATCTCCACGCCGTCCGCCCCGTACTTTGTCCAGCCCTCTGGCAGCCCCATCAGCCGTTCGCTTTCCGTTTCCGTCAGAAAACGGATACAGCCGCCCTCCGGGTCGCCCTCATACCAGAAGGCAAAGGGCGTTACATCACTGGCTAAAAGAGTGGGAAAAGGGTCAGTTGGTAATCCGAAGCTGTTTCGGAAGGCCGTTTCTTCCTGCCTTTTTGCCGCTCCCCGCATACGGAAGCACTGAAAGGGGTGGATGACTGGTATCTGCCGCCCTGTTTCAAAAGAAGCTGTTCGATCTCCTTCGGCGGCGGCCCGCCCGCCCTCTCCGCAAGGCGGAGGAAGTGGGAGCATTGGACGGGGCTTAAATAGTATGTCTGCGGCACGTCTGCCTCCAAAATCCGCCACGACGAAAATCCGCTGCCTTCGTGCCAGCCTTCGGGAGCCTGCCCAATACTGGGCGTCCATGAGCCGCCAGCACACATCAGGCGTTCCCCCTCGCACCATTCCGGCGTTTCCCCATCTTCCCGAAGGAGGCATTGGAACTTCGGTGTCCGAGAAGGCGGATAGGACGGCTCTAAAGTCCATCCGGTCATTTGTAGAAAACGCTCCCATGACGTTTTCCCAAACAGCGATAGCTGGATATAGGTTATCAGTAGCATCCCTCATTTCCTGTATGATACGAAACGCCTGATAGAACAGGCTTGATTTTGCCCCGGCAAGGCCGGAGCGGTTGCCGATCAGAGAAAGGTTCTGACAGGGGGAACCGAAGGTAATTATATGGACAGGTGGGATTTTCCCGCCGTCCACCTTCGTAATATCTCCCAAATGCGCCATATCGGGAAAGTGCCTTTTGGTTATGGAGATGGGCGCTTTTTCAATCTCGCTGGCCCAGACCGGACGGATACCGCACCGGGAAGCAGCCAGAGGGAACACGCCAATCCCGTCGAAAAGGCTCCCCAGCTTAATGTCCGGCATGGCCCGGGGTGCCGTGTCCCTTCACGGCAAGCACCCCTTCCAGCGTTGTCGCCGCAATGCCCAGCCGTCCGGCAACCGCAATATCGTTTTTCACATCCTCGTCCACAGCGCTGCCGCAGACGATCAGGGTGTGGGAGCGCCGCAGCATATCCCGGCGCATATCAATCCCGGCCTTATGTTCCTCGGGAACGCTGTCATTCAAAAACAGCGGCAGGTACAAGAGCGGGCAGATCGGGGAAAAGCCCGCCTCATAAGTAAGACGGCAGTAGTGGGCCGCCAGCTCCATATCAACATCCGGCTCGCCGCTCCATGCGGCAGTCAGGTATGCTAAAGGTCGTTTCATTGGTTGAGCCTCCATTTCTGTTTTGGTTTAGGGAAAAGCAAGAGTTCGCCCAACCCCTCCGCCCCTTCCCCCGGGAAGGGGAACGGCTCTGGAGAATTTATATCCCCGTCGCTTGACCGGGAAAAAGCATAACCGGGAGAAATCCGTCAAGGGTGCCTCTGGCACCGCCTGCGGCGGCGCTGCCCTTGACTGATTTTCCCGGCTATGCTACGGAATAACTGGCGACGGGGAATCATTTATATCTCCAGAGCTTCGGGGCGCGGGGCAGAGCCCCGCAATCCTCGGGCCATGCTGACCCGAAGTTTGGGCTTACTTTTCCTGTTCGGTTTTCTTCTCCGGCTTTTCGTGTTCCTTCTGCTGACCCTTCCAGTCGTCCAGCAGCTTGATGATCTGGTCCTTCATTTCCCTCGGCGTAGTTTCCTTGCCGAAATACTTGCTCAGTTCCGCACCTGTCAAAATCACTTTGTCTACCTCCTTTTTGTCCTCCATCATAATGCCGTCGATCACATCCCCGTTGAGTAGCTTCTTTTCGTCCAACTCACGCATACGCTTTGCCTGCGCCTGCGAAGGAGAGGACTGCTGGCTGTCAATGGCAACGGCGATATAGTTCTGGTTCTTTTTGCTGACATAGGAAAGCTCCACCGCCGTAGTAAAGCCCAGCTTTTTTTCATCCATCAGCTTCATCAGGTCGGGAACCAGCTCATTCAGCCGGATATACCGCTGCACCTGTTTGACCGCCATCTTATTGCGCTCGGCCACGATCTCGTTGGAGCGTTTGCCTGCGTCCTTCGGGTCAATCTGGCCCGAAGTGCGGGAGCCCTGGTGCTTGATAGCTTCAAGCTGCATTTTCAAGGCTTTGGCCCGCTCACTGGGGAGGATTTCTTCACGCTGGTTCAGATTGTCCTCGACCATCTGGGTGATGGCTTCATCATCCGTCAGGTTTCGGACGATACAGGGCATATCCGCATACCCGGCAAGCTCGCTGGCTTTCTGGCGGCGGTGGCCGGACACGATCTCATAACCGCCATCCTCACGGGGACGGACGATAGCGGGCTGGGTCACGCCCTTGTCCTTGACGCTGGACACCATAGCCCGCATTTCTTCATCATCCCGAACCTCAAAGGGATGGTTCTTGAAGGCGTGAAGCTCGTTCAGCTTGATATAGACGATCTGTTCCTTGCCCCGGCGTGGTGCATCCTTCGGTTTTTCGGGTTCCTTCGGAGCGGGAGCGGCCTGTACCGTTGGAGCCGTTTTTTTCTCCGGTTCCTTTTTGACCGCATTTTCCGGTTTCTGTGCGGGAGCTTTGGGCTTCGGGGTTGCGGCCTTGTCCTTATCTGCTTTCGGGGGACGGCCCCGGCGCTTCGGCTGTTCCGGCTCTTTGGGTTTTTCCTCTGCTTTTTTCGGAGCCTCCGGCTGCTTTTCCGGTTTCTCCGCTTTTGCCGGGTCAGGCTTTTCCCCGCCGGGAGCTGCCGCCCGTTCCTCGACCTTCTTTTCCTTCATAATTTCAGCGAAGTTATAGACGGAAACCTGCGGGTTCTTTACCTCCGGTTCCGTCTTTTTTTCCGGCTCCGGGGAAACGGAAACCTTCTCCGGCTCTTTTGGGGGAGCGGGAGGCGTTTCCTTGCCCAGCCCGCTATCCGTTACCGGCTGTTCCGGCGTTTTTGTGGTTTTATCATCTGCCATAAGCATTTACCTCCTGTTTTTTGGCATGAAAAAAGGGGCTCAACTTTTCAGTCAAGCCCCCGTGGGAAGTTCCTCCTTTCTCCGCCATGATACAAAAATACCGCCCGTAGTCTCGTTTGGGCGGTACTTTGTGTAAGATTGGCAGTCCATTATTAAGTTTTTTATTATGTTCCCTTTGTACACCGTTGCAAGATATACGCTAGAAATTGGAATAATACCCAGAATAGGAGGTATATCAGAGACTAGGTGTATACCCATTTAGAAGCGTTGCACAACAGGATCATACAATCTTACTATTTTTTATGTTCCTGATAATACCCCACCCAAAAGGGGCAGGGTATACAGCTTTATACTTCATCCAGAAAATTTTTAGGAGCAAGGGAAACAGGAAGCCAAACCATAATCCTGAAATCATCATTCATGACAAAAGAGCAGCCAGATAATTACAAGAAGAAAAGAGCAATACTTCTTCAGGAAAGTGAGTTTCAAAATCAATAATACTTTTTACTTCTTTTAGATCAGATTCAGAGTCAATAACAATACTGTATCCACCAAGAGTGAAGTAATCACGATCAGCTCCATAAGCAGAATCCAACAAATCAAGGTCATGTACAACAGCTTGATACAAATCCGGATGCAGTTTTTCTTTGATTGTTTTAACTTGAGTTACAGTACCAATTTTTTGCAACATCAATATTACTCCTTAAATATCAATGATAGATATTGTTTATACAAGGAAAGAATATATAGTTATAAATTGATTTAATACAGCTAATGTGAAGGGGGAGCCTTATATACAGGCTCCCCCTTATTGTATATTTTGAGGTTTCCACCAACAGAGCGGAAAACAATCAACTGACAAAAATGATATTGAAAAAATGGCATAAATAAAGGAAAAAGTAAGTTTATCTATTTCCGCAAAAATGAATGGTACTGTATGATAACAATGATCTATTTCCACAATATAACAGGCAAAAAATATTTCTTTCTACAAAAATGACGGGATGGACGGGACAGACAGGGAAAAGTCTGTTTATCAGCAAAATGGGAAAGATAGTTGATTTACATAGCATGATAGACAGAAAAGTTGAAGTGGAAGGATGCCTAGAGAAGTACATGGATCAAGTATTGTGATATCCAATAATATATTTGAGCATATTCAAAAAAGAGGTGTTTAACTGCATTGCATCCAAGGAAGGATCTTCACATTTTTGCTGTAAAATATCCTTTAAGCAGCTAACAATAATGGAATTGACAATTTCCATATTTTCTGAGGTGACGCGCACAGAAGGACGATTAGCCAAAGGAGAAAGAATTTGCATGCAACGTTCTTGGATGTTGTTGCCGTAGTACATATCTTCGATTTCTTTGGAGTATTCTTCTTTTTCTTCCGGAAACAGCTCATAATACTGACGAATAATTGGGGTCAGATTTTGGCTGTATTTTCCAAAAAAGAAATTATAAAAGATGGTTGGATTTTGCAGTACAGTTTTTCCGAATGCTTCCCAAATAGCAAAGAAGGTTTCCTCAGGTGAACATTTTCTTTGGCTATATTCTGCCAGAGAATGATTGTACTCAGTAAAATGCTTGAGGGAAGCTAGCAGGATCAGATGCTGAATATCTTTAAAATAGAGGTATATGGTGGAATTATGAAAGCCAGCCTTTTCAGCAATTTTTCGGATAGATAATTTTTCTATTCCCTCGGTGTCCAACAGCTCCTGGGTTGCTTTAATAAAACAAATGGCGTTTTTGGCTTTTTGCTCATCTTTTTCAAATTCTGCCATGTGAAAAATTCCTCCTTGATTTTACAGGTAATCTTGACAAAAAGCGCGATTACTGCTAGTATCCATACTATACCACATTTGATCTTAAAACACAACAAGCTGGATGAAAAGTAAGGAGGCACAGGACATTGGGGGAAAACATAATCCTTTGGACAAGGCAAGTTCCTCAGGTATGGGAACAGCTATGCAAAGAAGGAAAATACCAGGTAAAAGAAGAGTATATCCGGATAAAAAATGGCTCAATGTCGGACTATTATCTGGAGCTTTATCGTTGGTATACACAGACAGCAAAAAAGTATATTACCTTAAATGAGGAAAACAGATATCCAATCTGGTTTAGTTTGGATGGTCAGGCGAGATTACAACCGCTGGAAAACACCGTGATTTTAAAAGCGCGGATGCCAAGAGAAAAAGTACTTCTATGCAATATGGAAGCGTGGGATTTACGAGTAAATTACTGGTATGTGCCTGAAAATAAGGAAGATGCACAAAAGCATCAAAAAGAGCTGGAGCGATATGGAATTAACAGCGATGATCAATTGATTCAGGGAGAAAAGGGAATTTTTTATCCATTGTTAAAAAATAAAATTAAAAACAGTTGGGAAAGGGTATTTACATTGGTAGATCTGCCCCCTGAAAAGTTGGTGGCAACCGCATGGGAACTGAAAAAAGAATGGATAGAGGGGGTATATTGGGGTGAGAAAGCGGAAATTGTGGACCTTACAAAGTGAGTTGGTTGTTTCAATTTTGCAGGAAAAGGGAATTGTTCAGGTAAAACAAGAGTTTCTTCGGCAAAAGTATGAAGATACAGCATGGATTTTTCAGACAGCATATCGATTCTTATCCCAAAAGATGGAGCAGAAAATTCCGAAACCAGAAGGAGCAGAATCCCCATTCTGGCTGTTTTGCGATCCAAAATGGGCAGGAAATGCAGGAGAAAATCGTTTGCTGCAGTGTTTAATACCGGAGGAAGAAATGCTGCTGTTTGATCTGCGTAAATGGTCGCAGGTTTTAAATTTATCCTATGTGGGAAGTGAGGAGAAGCAGGAAGAATTTCGGCAAAAATTGTATCGTCAGGGAGTAAAAGATCCCTTAGAGCTATTTCGCACCCCATTTTATCCGCTTCTGAAACAGGAAGTAATAAAAAGCTGGGATGATATTCTATGTATCGATGGGGTGGAAGAACAGTATTTGCAGGGAGCATGCTGGCAACTAAAAAAAGAATGGTTATTGTAAAAAACAGGAGAACGAAAATGTAAGGTGCATTTTTGTTCTCCTGTTTTTTTATCTTATAAGGTTTTCACTTCTATATAGATTGAACACTTTTTAATAAGCGCGCTTATCAAAAGTGACCAGTGACACAAAAATCTATCGAAAAAAATTATAATATTTTACAAAATTATAGAAAAGCAATTGACAATAAGCATGCTTATTGATATGATAAAGATAAGATAAGCGCGCTTACAATGTACTTGTTCAATAAATGCAAGCAGGAGGAAAAAGATCATGAAACTGGAAATTGGTAATTTCTATGTCCGTGATATTGTTTTTGGAGATAGATTATCCTATCAGGATGGCGTGCTGACCATTCAGAAGGAAGAAGCATTGGAGTTTATCAAACAGGATGACCGCATTACCGAAGCGGAACTGTATATCGTGAAACCAGGAGATAAAGTTCGTTTGTGTCCTGTAAAAGAGGCAATTGAGCCAAGAGTTCGTCCGGATGGGAGAAGTGCTTTTCCGGGGTATACCGGAGATCTGGCACCGGCGGGAAGCGGTGTGACCCACGCACTGAAAAACTGCAGTGTGCTGGTTGTCGGCAGACATTGGGGAGGATTCCAGGATGGCCTGATTGATATGAGTGGAGAAGGTCAGAAATATACCCTCTTCGGACAGCTCAACAATCTTGTTCTGGTAGCAGATACCAACGAAGAATTTGAAAAACGCGAACAGCAGAAAAAGAACGATGCTCTGCGCCGTGCAGGTCATCGTCTGGCAGAATATGTTGCAGGCTGTGTGAAAGAGCTTGTTCCAGAGGAAACAGAGGTATTTGAACTGGGTGGTATGATTAAACGCGATGCAGAAACCGAAAAATTGCCATCGGTGGTTTATGTTATGCAGCCACAGTCCCAGATGGAAGAGATGGGATACAACGATCTGGTTTACGGATGGGATATGAACCATGTTGTTCCAACAGTGATGCATCCAAACGAGATTTTGGATGGTGCAATGGTATCGGGCAGTTTTATGCCGGTTTCCTCCAAATGGTCCACCTATGATTTCCAGAATTGTCCGAACATTAAGGCTCTGTACCGTGAACATGGTAAGACTATCAATTTCCTGGGTGTTATCATGTCCAACTTGAACGTTGCGCTGGAACAGAAAGAGCGTTCCGCTCAGTTTGTTGCTCAGATTGCAAACAGTTTGGGAGCTGATGGTGCAGTTGTAGCAGAAGAAGGTTATGGCAACCCGGATGCTGACTTTGTTGCTTGCATCGTCGCATTGGAAAATGCAGGAGTAAAGACCGTTGGTGTTACCAATGAGTGTACCGGACGTGATGGTCAGTCCCAACCTTTGGTTACTCTGGATGAAAAATGTGATGCGATTGTATCCTGTGGAAATGTTTCAGAATTGATCGAGCTCCCTCCAATGGAAACTGTTCTTGGAGAACTTCAAGCATTGGCAAGAGATGGATTGTCCGGAGGATGGGCACATGATGAGATCCTTGGACCATCCGTGAGAGAAGATGGTTCCATCATCATGGAAAACAACTCAATGTTCTGTGGAGACCGTGTTTGTGGATGGTCTACTAAGACAATGAAGGAATTTTAAGGGGGCAACTTCCGATGAAAAAAGCGATTTTATATGTCAATCAGTTCTTTGGACAGATTGGTGGTGAGGAAAAAGCAGGAGCGGAGCCAGAAATCCATGAAGGCCATGTTGGTCCTGCAATGCAGTTTGCGAAGGAACTTGATGCAGAGATCACCCATACTATCATTTGCGGTGATAACTATATGGGAAGCAATACCGATGCAGCAGTAGCTAAGATCCTGGAAATGCTGGAAGGCAAAGAGATGGATATCTTTCTTGCAGGACCTGCATTCCAGGCAGGGCGTTACGGTGTAGCCTGTGGTACCATCTGTAAAGCAGTTCAGGAACAGTTTCATGTACCGGCAGTAACCTCGATGAACGTGGAAAACCCAGGTGTCGAGATGTTCAAAAAAGAAATGTACATTCTCAAAGGCGGTAACAGTGCCGGAAAAATGCGCGCAGATGTTAAGGCAATGACGAAAGTTGCAAATAAGCTTTTGAACGGCGAAAAAATTGGCTGTGCAGATGAGGAAGGTTATTTTGCACGAGGCATCCGCCGTCAGGTATGGAGACAGGATGGTATTCCTGCATCGGAACGTATGATTGATATGCTGGTGAAAAAGCTTAACAATCAGCCATTCCAGACAGAACTTCCAATTCCAAAGATGGACCGTGTACCGATTGCTTCTGCTATCAAGGATTTGAGCAAAGCAAGAATTGCGCTGCTCAACACCGGAGGAATCGTTCCGGTTGATAATCCGGACCGCATCCAATCTGCATCCGCTACTCGTTGGGGCAGATATAATATTGAGGGCTGTGATGATTTGAAAGGCGGAATCTATAAAACTATTCATGCTGGATTTGACCCTGCAGCAGCAGACGCAGATCCAGACGTCATCACACCAGTCGATGCACTGCGTGCTCTGGAAAAAGAAGGTGTATACGGCAGTCTGCATCCATATTTTTATACCACAGTCGGAACAGGTACTACTCAGGCAGAGGCACAGAGAATGGCACAGGAAATTATCCCATATCTTCAGGAAGACCACGTGGATGGCGTCATTATGGTGTCGACGTGAGGAACCTGCACACGTTGCGGCGCAACGATGGTAAAAGAGATTGAAAAAGCAGGTATTCCAATTGTACAGATGTGCAACCTGGTTCCAGTTGCAAAAACAGTGGGATCCAACAGAATTGTACCAACCATCTCCATTCCATACCCATTGGGAGATCCGGGAACATCGAAAGAAGAACAGTGGAAACTGCGTTACCACAGAACAAAGGTTGCTCTGGAAAGCCTTGCAACCGATATCAAGGAACAGACAGTATTCCGCGTATAATCAAAATGGTGTCTCTGGGATTCTTTCCAGAGACACTTTTGTGTTTGGATAATAAATTTATCCCGTTATCCAAAGGAAAGGAATAAGAGCATGAAAGAAAAGTGTACAGGCAAACAGGTGTTTTATCTGTCATTGATTATAACAGCAGCGATTGCATTGTGGGCATTAGCCTTTCATGAAAGTTTTACGAATGTTTCTAATACAATTTTTGGATTTTTAACTGAAAAATTTGGCTGGTTATATCTGGCGTCAATGTTGTTTTTTGTTATCTTTGTGGTTTGTATTGCCTTAAGCAAATGGGGAAATATTCGTCTGGGAGCAGATGATTCCAGACCGGAATACAGCACATTTTCCTGGTTTGCAATGTTATTTGCAGCAGGAATGGGTGTAGGATTGGTGTTTTGGGGAATTTCCGAACCAGTTTCTCACTATATTGCTCCGATGCCAGGAATTGATTCTGCAACACCAGAATCGGCAAATTTTGCCATGAAAGCTAGTTTTATGAACTGGGGAATCCATCCATGGGCAAACTATGCGATTCTTGGTATGGCTCTGGCATATTTTCAGTTTCGAAAAAATAGACCTGGTTTAGTTAGCTCCGTTCTTGATCCAATTTTGGGAGAAAATAAGCACACAGGGGTTAAAAATCTGGTGGATATTTTGGCAGTTTTTGCAACTGTTGCAGGCGTACAAACTTCGCTGTGTTTGGGCATCTTTCAGATTAACAGTGGATTGAATCATCTGTTTGGTGTACCCAAAACACTGATGGTTCAAGTTGCAATCATTGTTGTAATGTCAGTTATTTACATTTGGATAGCAGTTTCAGGAATTGATAAGGGTGTGAAAGCAATATCCAATATCAATTTGTATATTGCAATCTTTTTGATGATCGCTCTTGTTATAATTGGACCTAAGGTAGAAATTATCAATTCCTTTATCAATGGATTGGGAGACTATTTTGGGAATTTTATAGAAGATAGCTTAGAGATCAGCGCATACGGTGACAACAGTTGGGTAGAAAATTGGAGAATTTTCTATTGGGCTTGGTGGATTGCATGGGCTCCATTTGTGGGACTTTTTATTGCTCGTATTTCCAAAGGACGCACTATTCGTGAATTTATTGCGGGTGTAGTATTAGCTCCTACATTAGGTTCGCTGGTATGGTTTGCAATTTTTGGTACACTGGGAATCCACCTGGAGCAAACAGGTGTGTTATCGGTTGAATTGCTTCAGGAAATTATTGCAACGCCAGAAATAGGTTTGTTTGTTGTCATTCAAAAATATCCACTCGGAACGATTTTGTGTATTGCTGCGTTTATCTTCTTGTGCACTTCTTTTATTATTTCTGCAAATTCCAGTACTTTTGTGCTTTCTACATTGACATCTCAGGGAAACTTGAATCCATCAAACCATAAAAAAATTCTGTGGGGTGTTCTGCAATCTATTTTGTTGATTGGTTTGTTGATTGCCGGTGGTATTAAACCATTGCAGGCTATTTCAGTAGCGGCAGCATTCCCATTTATTTTTATTATGATCTTTACTTGTGTTTCTTTATTTAAAGCACTAAGAGAAGAAAAATAATTTTTTTAGCGAGTACCTCAAGCTTCGATACATACTTACCCCTTTATCATTACAAATGCCTGGAGTTTTCTCCGGGCATTTGTAATATAAGATTATGTTTGAGCGAAATAGTAAAATCGGACAGGGGCAAATTTCCTGTCTTAATATTATATGTCTAGATGTATAATATGGCTTAATTAAGCCATATTATATTGTGTTTTTGTGATAATGAGCAGTTATGGGTCGCCTCCACCATTCATTATCACGGAAAGTGATATATAACAAAAAGTCTCTACTCAGAATTTTCTGGGTAGAGACTTTTTTCAATTCTTTGCTAAGGACTCGATGTGGTTTTCAAACTTCATAGATCCTTTTCTCATAATATAATGAGTAACACCTGGACGCAGACAGGATAAATCATGCGTGCTGATCAGAATAGATTTTCCAAGTGAGCTTTGCTTTTGAAAATAATCTAAGATAATCTTGGTGTTTTCTTCGTCCAGATCACTGGTTGGCTCATCTGCAACAACCATCAGAGGATTATGGACAAAAGCACGGGCAATTGTAATCCGTCGACGTTCTCCGCCAGAAAGATTGGTCGGATAATCATTGGTCAGCTTTTCTAAACCAAATTCCTGAATCAATTCCATTGCCTTAGTAGAGAGTTCTTCTGGATTAGTGACATTGGAAAGCTGATGGGGCAAACAGATATTTTCCAGTACTGTAAAGTTTGGAAGAAGACTATCTCCTTGTAAAATATAACTGATTTTGGAAGCTCGAAGAGTTGTTTTTTGCTGAGGAGTAAGGGAGGTGATTTTTTCTCCATCAAAAATGATCTCTCCGGAATCGGGAACAGTGATACCTGAAATTAAATGGAAAAATGTGCTTTTGCCGCAGCCAGATGGACCAGTCAAAACGACCATTTCACCTTTTTCCATAGAAAACATAACATGACTGACGGCATCAAACTGCTGTCCCTGACGTTGATAAGTTTTGGTTAAATCTTTTGTCTGCAAAATCATAATTCTTCTCCTTTAATCAATCCATCTAATTTGGTTCGACTGACTTTCCATGTAGAATACAGAGAAGAAAGCAGAGAAACAGCAACAGAAAGAAAAATACATTTTGCGGACAGTACCAATAAGTAAGAAATCTCAGTGTTTAACTGTGGAATGGAAAGCTTCACCTGGATAGGGGTAGAAAACAAAATCAATGCTACAACAGAGATACAAATTCCGAAAAATCCACCAAGAAAACCAATAATTGTTCCTTCTGTTAAGACAATACCAGCTAATTTTGGGCTGCTTACTCCAAGAGAAGCCAGAACACCAAATTCTGAGGTTCGTTCATTGATTGTAATAGTAAATACTGATAAAAGTGCAGTAATAACGAGAACAAGCATCAAAACCATCAAAACAGAGCTATAGCCGGTCATGCTTTCCACAGATGAGATAACACCACTGAAAATACCATTTGTTGTATATGCGGAGATTGGGGCGCCTTCGATAGAGTAATTAATCTCTCTGGCAATCGCTTTGGCATCTGCCCCATCCTCTACGCGGATCATCATCGAAGAAACCAAATCAGCGGCTGCAGAAGTTGGTTCACCAAAAGCAGCTGCCCATCCTTCGCTGTCCATGATTTCCTGCGCAGTTTCTACTGTCATAAATACACAGGTGTCATAGCTGGTATTAGTTCTTTCTAACTGACCAATGATATGGTAGTTTTCTCCAAAGAATTTGATACTGTCTGGTTCCGGAGGATTAATCAGTGCACCGATGTACAATTCGCCTTTTTGAGGAAGGGCAAGACCATCCTGTTCCAACCATGGTGTTACAATAAAATCTGTTTCCGGGTCAAAGATAATCATTTGTGTAGCAGCGGAACAGCAATCAGCAGCAAGAGAAGCCATATACATTTGGGTAGTGCATTCCTGAATACCATCCAGATTACTGACTACATCGACCCATTCCCGGTCAAAGGTAAAGCTGCATAACTCACCCAGAAAAAGTGAGTCAGCCATTTCGCGCTCATATTCTTCGGGGACAACAATGATGTCAGCGCCGAGACGGTCGGTTGTTTTTTGCAATGTTCCTTGCATGCTGTCTACCAACACGGAGCTGCAGAACAATGATGTGGACAGCATAAAAACAAAGAACATCATACAGAGGGTACGAACAGGACGTCTTTGCAGATTTTTTGTGGCCATTCTGCAAACAATAGAGGAAGTACTTTTCATTTATGACACGTCCTTATTTTTCTTTAGTCAGGAAACCAATAACCTGCAGTACAATACCAACAGCAGAGAGTGTGTTAATAACAGGAAATGCAACAACGTTACAAGCCATTTCCGGTTTCATGCATCCACCAATCAAAAGGGTAGTGAGTAAAATCGGCATTATAAAACCAACAATGCCAACTAGACTGAGTTTTCTGAAAAGTTTTGTGTCTTTAATCAGAAGCTGAAGGACAGTGATCACCAGCAAGATGATAGCAACTGGGATAACAGCGCGGCAGCACCAGTGACACTTCATAACTTTTTCAGTTGTAGGGCAGGCTTGGAACAAAGTCCATGGACCGACTGCCAACAGTAATGCAAGAATACCGGAAACAATAGATACAACTTTCTGTTTCATCATAATTTCTCCTTTTTATTCCTTCTTTAATAATTCCTTCTTCGATCCCTCGTGGATCATATCTTTTTGCATATATTAGGGAGTCAAACTGTGATAAGTTGTTCGTTTGGTGTCATCCCCATGGGTATTCCATGGGGATGACTATTCATTATTCTTCAGGACACTGTGGATTCCAAGCTTTCTCCATAACAGTATCCAGATCATCTGTTGCAGTGATCAAGCCAAGACGAATATAGTCGGATGCAATGTCCTTCAGACCAGCTTCGGTAAAATCATCACTTAAACCAAAATACAGGGATTGGTTGAGTTCAACGTTCATATCAAAGTCCTCGCTGTTAAGGCCTTCATCAATCAGAAGCTGAGTTGCCTCTTCTGGATTGGAACGCATCCAGTTATGTGCTCTTTTAACACAGGCGGTAATTACTTTTGCATGAATTGGATTTTCTTTAACATAGGTTGCATTCATAGCAATAATACAGCAAGGTTCCTGCTGAAAATCTTCGTCCCAGGTCAAAGAGCGAACACAGCGGAGCTTGCCTTCCTCTACCATATGATATGCAAAGGTATCGGACAGAAGGGCGCCGGAAATTTCACCGCTTTCCATTGCAGCAACACAAGCACTGGTTTCTACCTGGATCAGCTCAACATCCTGCTGTGGATTAATTCCATCCGCATCCAGAAGTAAAGAGGTGATATTATAGTCGCTTGCACCAATACCATTTGGGACAGCAATCTTGGTTCCAACCATGTCAGAAGTGCTCTGATACTCACTGTCAGCCAGAACATACAGGGATTTACAGCCAATATGAGCACCGCCGACGAAAGTCAGATCCACACCATTGGTACATGGAACCAGCATGGTTGCAATATGACCAACAGCAACCTCAGCGGAGCCAGTTCCAAGTGCTTCGGTATAGCTGGTACCTTTGACACCTTCTGCGGTCAGACCAGCTTCAGCATAGTAACCGAGCTTGTCTGCAACAACTGGACCAGAGGTGCAACCATCGGAAAGCCAGTAACGGATAGTTTTTCCATATGCAGGTTCTTTTTTCATGGCCTCCTGTTCTTCAGCAGTCAAGGTGATTGGCTCATCGACATAAGGGGAGTTCCTTTCGATTGGACCAGACTCTTCTGCAGTCTCTTCTGCGGTTTCAGAATCAGATTTAGACTCTTCGGATGTTGTTTCGGATTCAGCGGTCTGTTCAGCGGCAGACTGAGTATTGTTTGCAGAAGTAGTATCTTCAGTAGTAGCCTGTTGACAACCAGTTGCTGTCAGCATCAGCATAGTTGCTAAAATAGCACATAAAGCTTTTTTCAATTGAGTATTTTTCATAATAGGTTCTCCTGATACATTTAAAAAAGTGGATTGGCTTATGCTTCTGGATACAGTGGATGCCAAGCAGCTTCCATAACATCGTCCAGACTGTCAGTGGAGGTAATCAGTCCAAGTCGCAGGTAAGTGTTGGTTGTTTCTTCCAGACCCTTCTGAGTAAAGTCATCAGTTAGACCGAAGTTGAGGGTATTCCAAAGTTCTACATTCATATCAAAATCGCCGCTCATCTTACCATCATCGAGAAGAATCTGAACAGCTTCTTCTGGATTATTTCTCATCCATTCACTTGCTTTTTTGACACACTCAACCATTTTTTCTGCCATAATTGGATTTTCAGCAAGAAAGGTGTTGTTCATTGCAAGAACACAGCAAGGAGTATCCTGAAAATCTTCATCAATCAAAGAACGGATCATACGGAGTTTACCGTCTTTTACCAGTTGGTAAGCATAGGTATCGGACAGAAGAGCAGCAGAGATTTCACTGCTTTCCATTGCAGCAACACAGGCACTAGTTTCCACAGGAGTTAGTTCTACATCATTGAGAGGATTGATACCGTCAGCATCCAACAGCATAGCAGTAATATTGTAGTCACTGTTGCCGACACCGTTTGGGGTGGAAATTCTGGTACCTTTGAGATCTTCGGTAGTCTGATATTCACTGTCAGCCAAAACATATAAGGATTTACAGCCGATATGAGCACCAGCAACAAAGGTATAATCAACATCATTGGTGATTGGGATCAGCAGAGAAGCAATATGGCTGACGCCCATCTGTGCAGCATTGGTACCAAGTGCTTCTTTAACAGCAGTACCGCTCAGACACTCTACCTTAATACCATATTCATCAAAGTAGCCGAGTTTTTCTGCAATATATGGAGCAGATGTACAGTTACCGCCATCATACCAGTATTGAATAGTCTGATTGTACATCGGCTCTTCTTTCATAGCAGAAAGATCATTATCTTCTGCAGCCTCAGTAGAAGTTTCTGTTGTTTTTACTTCATCGGTTTTGGTTTCAGAAGTTTCGGTCTGGGTGGTTTGTGCAGTAGAGGTTTCTTCGGTGGAGTTCTGCTGGCATGCAGAAGCAGATATCATCATCAAAGAGGCCAGAATGATACAGAGTGCTTTTTTTAGTTTTGTTCTTTTCATTTCATTTCTCCTTTTTCTATTAATGAACCATATTTTATTTGCTATATGGAATAGCAGCATAAAAAACATAAGTAAGGATTAATAGTTGAGCATTTTTAAAATACGTGTACGGTAATCAGTAAACTGAGAACTGCTTCGATGGCGAGGGTAAGGAAGATCAATCGGAATATCGGCTTTAATACGTCCAGGATTTGCTTCCATAACAATGACCCGGGTTCCCATATAAATTGCTTCATCGATATCATGGGTTACCATAACGACCAATTGCTTTTTTTCTCTCCAAACATTTAGAATCTCATCCTGCATATTCATTCTAGTAAAAGCATCCAAAGCCCCCAAAGGTTCGTCCAGAAGCAAAATACCTGGTTCATTGATCAGGGAGCGCACCAAAGCGACACGCTGTGCCATACCGCCGGAAAGCTGGCTGGGATAGTCATCTTTGAAATCTTCCAGACCAATGAGCTTTAGCATTCGTTTCACACGATCCTCATTACCAGCTAATTTGTTTTGGACCTGGAGACTGAAAGCGATATTTTTTTCAACAGTCAGCCAAGGGAAAAGAGTTGGTTTTTGGAACACCATTCCTCGATCAGGTCCTGGGGCTGTTACTTCTTTGTCGTTGACGGAAACAGTGCCTGTAGTCGGAGTGATCAGACCAGCAATCAAACGAAGAATCGTGGATTTTCCGCAGCCGGAGGTTCCAACCAGACTGATAAATTCACCGCTTTTGAAGTTTAAGCTAATGCGGTCAAGAGCATGGGTAATTTCATCTTTTTCCACTTTTGCAAAACTTTTTGATACTTCATTTAATGTTAAAACAACAGATTCCATTTTACTTCACAACTCCAATCTGCCAACGCAGTACACGTTTCTTGATAAGGTTCAAAATTTTAGTAACAACGGTAAAAATCATACAAATGACAAATAGTGATGCAAACATTTTATCGTAGGAAGCCCAGGATTTTGCCCAGGTAATGTACCATCCCAAACCGGCTTTAACACCCATCATTTCAGCGATCATAATAGCGGTACAGGCGGTACTCATACCCTGTGTCATACCTTGTAGGATACTTGGCATAGCATGTGGGATGGCAACTTTAAACACAAGCTGACGTTCCGAAGCGCCTAGTGTTTTTGCTGCTTCAAAGAAAGAGCGATCTACGTTGGAAATTCCTGTCATCGAAGCAACTGTAACAGCAAACCAAACGCCGAGAGCAATGATGAAGATAGCGCCTTCAAACAAATGTCCGCCGATTACGACCATAATAATTGGGATCCAGGTTGAGGTTGGAATTGGACCAAGAAATTTGATCAAAGGATTGAACCAATATCGAACACGTTCATTGTATCCACAGGCAATGCCGGTAATTAAGCCAAGAATTACGCCAATAAAATAACCGATAAATAATAAACGAAGGGTATGGAGTGCACTAATAATCAGTTGTTCCCGGTCAATCCAGGCAATATTGATGATAGCGTTGATACATGGAACAAATGGGTGCATTAAGATTCCTGTTTTTAAAGTTAGGTAATCATAAATAGCTAAAAAGAGGAATAAAGCGGAATTTAATGGTGCCTTATAACGTAGTTTTTGATAGTTTTGCTTATCGCCATGTGTTCGTTTAGCAAAAGCAATGATCATTCGAACAAAGTACCATATGATTAAAATGATTAAAAGGACCAAATAAGTTAATGGATTATTGTTTGCAGAATTGTTTGGAAGCAGGCAGTATTCCAAAACAGAAATGATTCCACATAGAATAGGCATGATAACAATAATATCATCCAGAAGTTTTTGAAGAGGAGTTTTTTCTTTTTCTGCAAGCTGCTGTCTTGTCAGTTTGTCTGGAGAAGGGATTTGTTTTTCATCGGAATACTTTGCTGATTTTGTAACAATTTCATCCAACTTCATTTTTTTCACGCTCCTGTTTTAGTTCAATTGCTTATAATAGCAGTGTAAATATAACAATATTTACCAAGTATTTACAATTTATATATAATCATAAAGATTAAAGAATGTCCAAAAGATAATTTCTATTGTTTGCGATCTTAAAATAGTTTAAATGAATTATAATTATTAAAAACAAACAATAAATACAAAATAATTTGAAAGTAATTTAGTGTAATAAGAAGATAATT
>ENA-ORTH01001888-ORTH01001888.1-human-gut-metagenome-genome-assembly--contig:-NODE-1888-length-18912-cov-2.542663_pt1 | contig 18912 bp, 18 predicted proteins | sample MGYA00241914_ERZ509192 | MGnify/ENA primary metagenome ERZ509192 (study PRJEB26280, sample SAMEA2338826) | human gut metagenome | biome: human gut; feature: human-associated habitat; material: faeces... | reverse complement strand
GTATGCTCGTAAGAAGCGAATGTAAACGATGACGCAATCAGCGGGGATACGGAATCCCAAGCTGCTTCCAAATCGGTAATGCGGCTTACGAAATCGTTGCTGAGATCGTTGGCGGTGATGGTGCCGTTCGCGATCTTCTCCGTAGTGATTGCATTGTCTGCGATTTGATCACCGCGAAGCAGGTACTTTGAAAAAAGCGGAACCGGATCCTTCACCGTGAGGCCGTCGAGCGATATGCGGAACAAGGGCATCTCGTTGATGAGTGCTCCTCCGTTGAGCAGATCCCCAGATATGCAGCTCGGATCGACAGCTGTTTCTCCCGGCGTTCCTTTGATCACATTGAGCGAAGCGGTTTCGACTCCCGTCGAGGCATTCTTTTCGTACCTGCAGACGATGAGATCATTACGCTTAAGGGTTTGGCTTCCGTTCTCGATGGAAAGATCCTGCGCTGAATCGATGACGACGTGGCGGCCTTTCATCATGATGTCTCCAGGCATGACCCTGACGACGTTCGCGGACTGCAGGGCGGCGGAAATGGTCTTGCCCGCCCCGGTGGTCACGTATTCGCCTGATCCGAATACGGATGCGTTGAATCGGGCGATCTGCTCCGAGGTGATATGGGATTCGCCTGCGAAACCAGTGACGAGACTGACGCTCATCGATCATCAACTCCTAAGTCGTGTTCTGGGCGGTTTGCGGCCGCCGATTCCTTATCGGATTCCCGATCGTTTGTTCTTGCGGTCAGGAGGGTCATTGCATTCGTTTCCATCGAAAACCTCCGAGCGAAGGCACCCGCGCCCACACGCCTCCGTAGCTCATGGCGGGATCGTCCGGATGGGAGGACTCGAACACACTTCCGACGGGATGAGAATTCAGAAAAGCTGCGGAGCCCCCGCTTTGTGCAGTGATGGTCCCCTCGTCTGTAACGGTGATCGTCACTCCGTCGGGCTTCAATACGCCGGGCACGGATGCCGTGCCGATGGGCAGTGTCGGAAACGAGACGGTTCGCTCTTCGGCGGATGTGACGTGCCCCATCGCATCCAAAATCAATTGTGGGCCGACTGTCACTTGAGCACCCCAAGAGGGAGCCGCATCGGCGACAGGGCCGTATGTTCCTTCGATCACGCCGCTAGCCGTGTGCGAAAGCAGGACGTCGCCTGCGTTTCGCGAAACGGTTAAGGGTGCGGAGCCGACGACGCTTTTCACGGAAGCATTGCGCGCTGCGCTGCGCTTGCAAGTTCGCTTGCGTTGGAAGAGGCCACCACCGCGTTGTTTGCAAGCGCTTCAATCGACGCGACGTCTTCAGCGTCGACTTCTGCGCTGATGGCCATCCCTTCGATGCGGATGCCTTTGCCGGCCGTGTATGCGGTCCCTGTGGCGTAAGACCCACCTGTCTCAAGTTGTTTTGATGCGGCGACGATCTCGCCGATCTCGTATGAAACGGACGCTCCATGACGATCGATGGTCGCGGTTTTCTGGATGACCGAGGCGCTTACTTGCAGTCCGAGATCGTTTTGGTAGACGCTGACGACGTCGTCGACATCGTAGGGCTGGGCTCCGGTGTCGGAAGCATCGCACTCTACGGCGTTTTGGCATTCAGCCAATTTCTCCGTGCCCTTTTCTACGAGCTCCTCCTGCTGTGCGTTCGAGAACTCGAGAACGGCGGAAACTTCGTCCACACCAGCAAGCGATTTGCTTTGCGTCACGTTTCCCTCATCGTCCGCGTAGAGGTGCACGACGGCGCGCTCGGCACCGTTGCCGGATCCGAGGCAGATAAGGTGATTGATGGGTCGGTGATTGCGCGAGACCTTGAAGGAGAGCAGGTCGGAGTCAAGCTCCTCGTTGGAAGTGTGGTTTGCAATCCGCTTTGCGGAAAGCACCACGTTCAATCCGTTGTATGCAACGACGAGCTTAGCCGACGACGATCCGAGCATGCTCCGCAGTCCTGTGTACGCATCGGTGAAGCTCGGGATGCTGGACGACACCGTGATACCGCTCGGGTCTGCGGATGCGGCGAAGATGTCTTCGAGCCCGGCGAGAGACACGATTGTCTGGATGACAGCGTGGGCGTCGCCGGCTAACACGATGTCGGAACCGTCCTCGCGGTATAGCGTCTTCCCGGCCAGGATGCCGTGCCATGTGCGACCTCGGTACAGCTTGACCGGGCGCTTAGAGGTTCTATCGGCTCCCTCCTCGTCGACGATGCCGCCGTATTCGGTTCCCTCGAGGTACACGAACCCGCCGATAGGAATCGATTGATCGCTTTCGACAGGCAGCTTGAGTTCGAAGTCGTTCCCCTTGTTCCCGTAGGTGATGTCGATCTCCGCTTCTCGGAGTACTCCGAGGTCGTGTCCGGAGGTATCGGTGAAGACTACGTCCATTCCGGCTCGTTTCTCTCGTCGAAGATCGTGAGGTTGAATCCGAAGGTGTTGTTCCAGGAGATGATGGACTCGCCGGTCGGAACCGGTTCGAAGACGTACGTTCCTGAGCCCTTGGCGCCGCGGAGCCGCTTTGAGAACGCGCTTTCGGTTTTTCCGCCAGCGTCGACGAGGAGGATGCTTTTGTCACGGCTGTCGATCGTCAGAAGACAGCCGGGCGGCACGTTGACATCGACCTGATGAAGGTTGTTTCCAACCCACACGAAGGGCGACGATACCGGTCCGAACACCACGAGCCTAAATGGCGAAGGCGCCGCCGAGGGGTTGTTGAAGCGCTTCGCAGCCCTGTTCGGCGCGTAGTCGTAAGGGAAGTCGTAGGGGAAGTCGAGGGCGCCCGGCCCAAGGGGGCCGGCTGTCTGATCGATGACGAACGAGACAGTGGTCTCCCTTGTCCACGCACCCGTGACGGGCACGATATCGAGCGTCGTTTCCATGATGCCGTCATCGAACCACCAGTTGTCCTTCGAGCTGCCAACGATGAAGGCGTCTAGGGAGAATGCACCGATGCGTATCGTGCCGGGTTCGCCGCCGGCGGCGTCGGCTTCTATGATCTTGGCGAGACGATTGCGCGCGGCTATGCCGTCTTCCTTTTTGCAGCAAAGCGCGATGGGAATTGACATGGCCTTCGGTGTGCGCGCTATCGATGTCACGCGTCCATTTTCGATGGAGGCGTCAAGCGACCAATTCCTGAGCGCATGCGCTCCGTAATGGTAGATAGACTGAGGTCCGAATTCGAGAACCTCTCCATTGCGATTCGTGTATGTGATGGTCATATCCATAAGGCTACCTGTTCAGTGCGCGGGCAAAGGCGCGCGGATTGGCGATGGTCGCTTCGATTTCCGCAGGGGCATTGGCGGCGATTTCGCGGCCGATGCCAGCTCGGAATCCCTCGATGCTCTCTTTGACTTCGCGCAAGGCGGAGATTACGGCGCTGTTTCCAGCCGAGCCTCCGAGGTTTGCCGCACCAGGGGAGGCTGTTCCCCTTCGAAACGCCGCTTCGAATTCGAATCCTCCGAGCAGGTCGGCGATCCTGTCCATGGAATCATCGAAGGGCAATGGGATTTGCGAGAGCCCGGAACGGGCGGCCGCGGTCATATCCTTCACCATCGATCGTGCCGCGCCGATGGCTGCAGACGCTTTTTCGTCGATACCTTGGGCCAGCCCCTGGGAGACGAATCGTCCGAACTCGGCGAAGACTTTTGAAGGGGAAGCTATTCCGAGCAGGCGCTTGGCGCCCTCGATGGCGTCGTTGACGACTCCTCCTATCGCGTCGAGCACCGATTGCGCAGCGCCTTCAATGCCGTCTACGAGACCCTGGATGAGCTGACCGCCTGCGTCGCCCATTTCGGAAATGCTGGAACCTACTTTGTCGATTCCCTGGTCGATGAGCGATTTCACCGCGCTCAGCAAATCGTCGAGAACTTTCGGCACGGCGTCCGCGATGGCCATGAAGAGCGTGACCGCCGCGGCGAGCAGAATGGGGATGAGGGTGGGAAGCTGGGAGACGACCGCGTCGATGACCGCCGGTATGGCAGCGAGCAGCTGGGGCAGTATCAAGGGAAGGGCATCGACCAGCGCCGTGAACAGCTGCACCGCCGCACTGCATAGCAACGGTATGAGCGTCGGCAGTACGGCGACAAGCGAGCTGATAACGGTGGGGAGCGCTTCCAAAAGCATGGGGATGATCTGGGGAAGCGCCTGGACGATACCCATGAACAGAGCGAGCGCGCTCTCGATCAACAGGGGGAGGAACGTGATCAGCATGTCAACGATGCCTTCGACGAGCATGGGAAGCTGTTCGATGACAGCGGGTAGCACCATGGGCAGTGCTTGGACGATGCCCATGAACAAGGAAAATGCGCCCTGGATTAACATAGGGAGAAACGTGATCAATATGCTTCCGATGCCTTCAATGAGAGGGGGAAGCTGCTCGATGATCGCGGGCAGCACCATAGGAATCGCTTGGGCGATGCTCATGAAAAGCTGCATCCCTGCTTGCAGCAGCAATGGGAGCGCGAAAAGAAGGGCCTCGCCTATCGCAGAGATGAAATCGGGAATACTTGCCGCGACGATTGGGACAACACCCGCGAATGCTTGCGCGAGACCCGTGAAGAGTTGAACTCCTGCCGCAATGATCAGGGGGAGAGCTGCTATGATCGCGCTGCATGTAGCGGCTACGATACCGGGTAATCTCTCTGCGACAATGGGTCCGATGCTGCCAAGAGCTTGTACGAGTCCCACGAAAAGCTGAATTCCCGCTTCCACAATCATGGGGAGTGCGCTTGCAAGGCCTTTGCACAAGGTGGCCACGAGCGGAGGAATGCTCGTGGCAATAATGGGGGCGACTGCGTTAAATGCTTGCGAAAGCCCGAGGAACAATTGCATTGCCGCTTGAGCAAGCGCAGGGGCGGCAGATGTGATTGCATTTACTAACGACAGCAAGATTCCTGGCAATATGCCAAGAACAATGGGTGCAAGCTGGGGTAAGGTTGTGGCAAGTTGAGCGATCAGGCCGGAGATAGCGGTTGCGATGCCCGGCGCTGCAGCGGCCACGTCCTCTACAAGCTTAGGGAATACCGTTGCTACCTGCGTCTCCATGGCTGGTATGGTAGTTGCGAGACTCGACATGGTTTTCATAGCATCTGTGGCCATTTTATTGAACCCGTCGCCGCTTTTTGCGGCATCGTAGCCGAGCTTTACAAGCTTGATCGAGGTGGTTCCGATCGATTTCAAGGCGCCTGATAGGCCGGTGCCTAGCTTCGACGCCGCGCTTTTGAGCCGTTCGAAGGATGCTGCCGGCTTTTCAGCTGCCGCTTCGAGCTGTCCGCTCGACGCTTGCGTCGATGCATCGGACAGGCTGGAGGAGATTCCTTCGCCAGCTTGTTTTGCGCTGCCCGCAAGCTTGGCGAAACTCAACGCGCCTTTTATCATCTGGCCTGCGACGACTCCCATCGCAACCTTCGAAGCGGTTGAAAGGCCTGAACATGCGGATGCGAATAAGCTTTTCGTCGTCGAAAGCTGATTGCCGATCGTGTTCACGAAGGACGAGATCGCCGCTTGGACGTGTGAGATGTCGATATTGATATTCACGTCGATGTCGTGTACGTCGACCGTTATCTTGCCCGTGTCGGTCATGCGATCTCCCATATCATGTTCGTGAGCTTGAGCGCCTCGTCTTCGGTTCGGGCTGGGAGCGCCAGCTCCCGCTGGCGCTCGAGGAGCTGTTTCTTCTCGTTCTCTCCCATGTTCCTGGAGGGCCGAGCTCCTCGGATGCCGATGGCTTGCATCGTCTTAGACGTGTCACTCAATTCTCTAAAGAGCGACCAGAACCGCCACCAATGCATATCCAGCTTGGGCTCCGTGAGGTCGATGCCGTATTCTCGTTGAAAATCGGCTATGACGCGAGGTGCATCGAAATCCCAATCCCAGAGGCGCGCTCGGCTCGCCGCCCGCGATCCTGGTGCGCCTTCCGGTTTTCTCGGCTCACAGAGCGCGAAGAAGCGAACGGCGCTTTCCATGGCCGCGGCTGTTCTCGCAGCTTCTGGAACCATGAATATTCCCTTGTCCCCCCTGCCGTAATACAAAGCGATGATGACCCGCGCTTTGTCGTTTCGACCGAGGCGCGGATCGTCCATGGCCTGCATGGCCCGTATCCCCGTCCGCCAATCGCAGTTGATGGGGACGGGAGCGCCGTCGACCTCGACGGTCGACGGCGCTCCCTGAAGAAGGATGTTGGGCTGCATTTACGCCTCGGGCATGTCCGGTACGTACCGGGCGATCGCCTCGTCGAACCGATCGCCGATCTGCGCTTCGGCGATCTTGGAGTACAGGTAGGCGAAAAGTTCGAGGCCGTCGAGCATGCTCCAGGGACGGCTTTCGAAGATGTCCTCGAACTGCTCTTGCCCAAGCAAGATTTTCAGGTAGCCTTTCACATCGGCTGAAAGCGCTTGCGCCTGGCCTTCGGTCGCGTCGGCGTAGTCCTCGTTCTGGATTCGCTCGCCCCAAGAGGCTATGTTGTCGAAGACCTCGGCGTCGCCCAGGTCGATGACGTAGTCTTTGCCTTCGATCTCAACGCTGACGATATGCTTCTGAAACGAAAAACCCATATTCTCGCCCTCCTCGATTTCGCCATCGGTCCGATGGCGGCTTGCAGTCTACATGCGCGGGTCATCCACGGTTTTCCAATGAGCTCTGATGCATCGGCCCTTATGCCGCCGGTGCGGGTTCCTGTCCGTCGGAGAAAACCTTCGTAGCGGGGTTCCACGTTCCTTCCGTCCACGTTTCGTCGACCATGTTGAACGTGCCGGAGCCCGTCACCGGTTGCCCCTGGTTGTTGTTGTGTGGGGCGTTCGGAGTGAACAGGAACGACGCTTTATCGGCAGTCTTTGCATTCTCCGAACCGAGCCACGTGAATACGCGCACGATTTCGCAAGGGAGGTCGGTTTCGTTGCGGTGCTCCATGATCCATGCGTCGAAAGCGTTGCCGATGACGGTGTCCTTTTCGAAATTGATCACGCAGGCGCGGGCGTAGGTGAACACAGGAGGGTTCTTGTGGTCGATCCATGCCGCCTCGTAGGTTTTCGCGTCTCCCGCCATCTCCCACGACAGAAGCTCGGTCGCCTTGACCCATTCCGAGGTATCGGCCTTCCCGACGTTGACGTAGTACTCCAGTTGGTATCCCCATGCAGGGACGGTGCTTTCGGGCATTGCTGCTCCTTTCTAGAGGTGTGTTCGATACGTTACGGTGAGTGTCACCCGGTAATCCGAACGGCCCGCAGCCGATTCTGAGAAGTAGGGCTGGGAATGGTCTTCAATGCGCCAATCGACCCCCGTTCCGGTTCCGCCGCCCGTCGCGTTCGACAGTGCGGACGCGATCGAGTTCAAAAGCTCGCACGCCTCGATCCTGCTGGCTGCATCGTCTCCCGTGCGGCGCAGCGCAAGCGCTATCTGGCAGCGCGATACGCTTCCGCCGTCCACGTAGGGCCGCCCGCTCGGCTTTTCCTGTAATGTCTGCACGGCGACGACGGGCAATTGGGACTGATCGTCTGGAAGATGGTCGAAATCGCAAACGAAAGCATTCGGGAGCCTTCCGACAAGCGTTTCGAGGGCCTCGAAGACACTGACAGCCACGCTCGAGCGACCGGTTGATTCTGCCACGGTGGTTCCTTTCGCCAAAGGTACGGGCCGTGCGGCAAGACGGTGCCACACGGCCCGCGAGGAGGACCGGCATTATGCCGGCTGGATGCATGATGGGGTATCTGTCACTCGTCCATCAGGTTGCTTGCGCCCGCGCTCGGATTGCGCGGCGCGGGGCGAGCACGGCTGCGCATGTGAGCATTTCGCCATAGTTATATGGGCATCCTGACAGGGGGTGGCTGTAAGGCTAAAGCTCTTCGACAGGGTTCGAGTTCGCATGTCGAACTGTGAGAACGGGAAGGGAAGCGGTTCCTGTCAACGTGTCATTGACGGGCTGATAGGCTGCGGATCACGCGATGGGCGCGCGCCGCCGATGGGAAGCCCGGGTCAGCGTCTCAGGTCGATCAGCCGCATTTCTGCACGATGGTCGTGTTCTCGTTGAGCTCGATCCTCTTCCAGCCTTCAGCAGCGTCGAGGTGCTTCTTAACCGTGTTGCGCGACCATCCGAGCCGGCTTATGAGGTCTCCTATCATAAAGGGTTCCCCGTTCTTCTCCGCATGGAGCTGCTCGCAGACGCGTGCAACCTCGCGGGCCTTCGTCTCGTTTTCCCGCTCGTGCCTCGCCTTCGTGGAGCGGCCTCCTTTGTAGTGGGGCGGAAGGGACTCTTTCGGAAGGCAGGCGGCGAGCTCCCCCGACTCGTCGAGGCGATGGAGGGGATGATCGAACCATACGTTCAAAGGAGGATGGGCGGGGAATTCCCGCAGAGTACTCTCGATGCGCCATGCCGTCGCCTCCCGATTTCCGGTGCCGTGCATGCGGCGGATCTCGTCGGGTATGTCGAGCTCGAGCAGGTCGAGCAAGGCATCCGCATCGCGCGCGAGCACGCCCGATCCGCTCGCGCGATCGGCCGCCGCCTTCCACCCTTGGCTGCCTTTGCTATGGTGATGGCAGCAGACGATGGCGGCACCGAGGGCGGATGAGGCCCGATCGAATAAACTGCAAAGGTCGGCCATATCGTGGGCGCTGTTCTCATCCCCGGTGAGCAGCTTGTAGAGGGGATCGATCACGACGGCGCAATACCCGTTGCCGGCCGCGCGCTCGACGAGGGCATGAATGAGCTCATGGGGAGCGTACGATCGCCCGCGCAGATTCCAGACGTCGATCCCGTCGAGCGCGTCGTCTTCGAAGCCGTTTGCCCTGCGGACTTCTTCCATGCGATGAAGACAGCTCGCTCGATCGACTTCCAGGTTCACGTACAGAACTCGGCCGCGTGCGCAGGACGCTCCAAGCCATGCGGTACCAGTCGAGAGCGCCATGCAGAGTTCGATGAGCGCGAAGCTCTTTCCCGCTTTGCTTGGGCCGGCAAGGAGCATCTTATGACCTTGCCGGAGCACGCCCTCTATCAGCGGCGGAGAGAGCGGGGGAATATCGTGTACGGCGTGACGGGCTTGCTCGATGGGCGGGAACGACGTGCGGGATGCTTTTCTGACTGGATTCTGCGACAGAATCCAGTCGTCCCATGAGGGGCATCCTCCGTCCACGCATATCAGGGTCTGTTGGCGATCGCCCCGTTTCGCGCCGGGGAGACGCGAAAGCCGAGAGGGGTTGCGATTCTGCTGGTCGACTGCAAGGCCTGCTTTAACGCACGTGTCGTATAACGTAGCCACCCGTGTTCGATACTCTTCCGCGGTTCGGGCATCTATCTTCACGACGGCATGCACGCTCTTGCCTCCGCTGTGCACGACGGCTGCGACGGGGAGCCCCAAGTTCTCTATAGTCGACAGCTGCCGTTCTGCGGATCCTTCGTCCGATTCCACGAGTGCATGCCGGAAGGCGGACACGTTCGCGTCACGTGCGCCCTTGCCGTCGAGGGGGTTGATGCGTATCCAGGCTCCTGCGCGGGCGTCGTAGGCCCCAACGGCTTCTTCCAGGGAGGAGCTCGCAAGCCGCCGCATCAAGTCGCCTGCCGTGCTCGAGGTGACGCCGCATGAGGCGGGCCGGTATTTTACCGTGCCGTCCCGAAACCGAACAGGGCGGCTGTCGCACACGTAGCCAATGAACTCGTCGTGCCGGAAGAGGGCGGAGAGGTAGGTTCTCAGTTGGGCTTCAGGGGTGCCTTCGGTATCGGGGAGGCCGGTCGTGCACTTGGTTTCGAACGCGTTGCACATCTTGTCGGAAGCAGGCCCGCGCTTGGCCTTTCGGGCGAGCGCGAAGATCGTTGCGCCCGTCACGCCTCCTGCGACGGGGGAGAACCCGGCCCATTTCCGAGCGCACTCGCCTTGACGGTAGCGAGCGACATCTCGCCGGCTCCAGGCGTCCCAGAGTTCGAAGGGGGCCTGTTCGGCATGCAGACCCATGCCGATGCGTAGCCAGGCGCCGTAATCGCATAGAGACGGATCGATCGCGTCGAGGGCTTGGGCGAGGGACTCGAGCATCGTTCTTTCCATTGCGCGTCCCTTTCCCCGGGTGTCATATTCTGCTTTCGCTCGGCGACGGAGGTCTTCCTTTTCGAGGGTTTCTGCCGGTTTTTTCGCGCATGCGGCGCAGCCTTGTTTTCGCCGCGTCGTAGCGCAATCTGAGCGTACGGTACTCCCATTCTTCAAGGTCGATCAGGTAGCGTTCCTCGGCTTTCGATCGCTCGTAGCGGCTCATAGGACAGCTTCCCCGTTTCTGCGGGCGCTCGAGCGCTTTGCGCGTCCGTCTTTGCGCTTCGGTCCGCTCATAGACGAGCCGCTGTTCAGGAGTCATAATCGCCAGTTCGCGCGAGCATGCGTCTTCGCGTCCTCGCAGCTGCTCGCGCATCGTGCAGACGCGGCATCGTCCTGTCTTGTCATCGATGCCGGTGCGCCAGGTAGCGCATTCGTTGCACCAGACCAATCGAGACGACCAGCATTTGAGCGTCAAATGCTCGCCCGATCGGTTCAGCTTTGACGCCATGGATTCCACAGCGCTCTCGCTTCTCCCGAGCCTTTTGCAGATGGTGCGCAGAGGAAGCCTTCCCGCCGCATCGATCAAGAAGGCCACTTCCCGCGTGGTCCATGCACGATGTCTTCCGCCGCGGGTCATGTGTCCGACTCCTTGCGCGCATGTCGCCAAGTCCGTGCAGCGGGGGTTCGGCCTGTTATGCGACGGAACCAGATCCGGACGAGGGCGGCGCCGGAGGGGGAGTCGAGATCGCGCTGGTAATGAGGCGTGCCGATAGCTTCGGCGAGTTCGGGTTCGTCCATGAGGAGCAGGCGAGACAAACAAGGCCACCAAACCGGCTTTGCGCCACATGCGAGCGCCGCTCTTCGGATGCGCTCGGCGTTTGCCGATTCCGGCCGAGAGGAGATCCTGCAGACTTGTTCGAGCAGCTGGGCGTAATTCGTCCGCAAGAGGAAGGGACTTTGGCTTGCAGCCCAGCGGACGGCTTCCTCCGCGTCGTCCAGGTGCGATGTCGAGACGATCTCCGCGACGAGCGCGGCTTTTCCGGGCATCATACCGATGTTCCGATGTCTGAGGCGTGCATTGCATCGAACACGTCGACCATGCTGTTCTCAATCCAGTCGTCCATGATCGCCTCGGTCACGAAGTATCCCCGCACAGCCCCTCTTCTCATCTTGGCGTGGAGTCGGCCCGCTTTTATCTCGGTGTACAGCACGGTTTCGGGCACGTCCCAGAGCCGAGCAGCCTCCGGAATGCGGTACAGCTTGTTTCTCACGGGCGGCTTTGCCGTCATAGGTTCTCTCCTTGCATATAAGACAAATATAAATTTACTCAAAGGGTAAAAAAATATCATCGACGGCATCGTGGATTATGCGCACGCTATATCGGTTCAGATTCGGCAGAATCAACTCGATCATATGCAGGTTAATGCGGTCTGGATGAAGCTCGAGTTGTCGGTACGTATAGGGGTCAAGGCCGATGATCCGCGCGATGTCAGTGCTTTGATAACCGGAGACGCTACGAGCTATCTTTAAAAAATCTTGTCCCATACCTCACCTCCTCGCTTACAGACAATAATAAATTTACACTATAGCAAAGTCAATAAGACGTATATAATAAATTGCCAGACAGATTGAAATGTACCGATGGAGTCAGTTATGAAGCCTTTGTCCGAAGCGGAGATACAGGATGTGCTCATTGAAAATCTGAAGGCGCTGATGAGCTTCGAGAACGTATCCCAAGCCGAGATCGCTCGAAGATCGAGCATCGAGAAACAGACGGTTTCGTCTTGGATGCGGGGCGTGTCGTTCCCGTCGGCCAGGAACATCAAGAGCCTGACCGAGGCCTTCGGTCTCACCACCGACGATCTGCTCAGCAACGAATGCGGCCTGGCCTCCCGCAGGGGTAAGGAGCGACCGATTCGCGAGTACGAATACGCCGTGATGTCGACAATGGCACCGGTATACGGGCGTATTGCGGCAGGCGACCCTCTGGAGATGATGGTCGACCACGACGAGGTGGCCTATTTGCATCCTGACGTGGCACAGCGGCATCCCGACGGCTTTTTCTTGACGGTGTCGGGCGATTCCATGGACAAGATCATGCCAGACGGGTCCCTCGCATTCGTCGATCCCCGCGCAGCTGTGGCGAACGGAGATGTCGCGGCGATAACGGTGAACGGGGACGATGCCACGATAAAGCGCATCTTCTTCGCCGGCGACACGGTGGTTCTCCATCCGGAGAGCTCGAATCCGGCCCACAGGGATCGCGCGATCGATTCCAACGACCCGGACGCGCCCGCCGTGCGCATTATCGGAAAAGTCGTCTGGCACTACCTCGTCGACGACGATCGTCTGTAGCGGCTAGGGGCTGAGCGCGATGGCTCGCAGCACATGGGGTAGCATCAGGCAGAAGGATCGCGGCGTCTGGGAAGTGCGCTATCCTCTTCCACGCGACCCTTCGACGGGGAAACGGCGCCAGGGCAGCAAAACGGTGCGCGGCACGCGGAAGGCTGCCGAGCAGCTGCTGGCCGAGCTCAGGGCCGAGCATGGCGCGGATGGGGATTCGGTGGGCCCCTGCATGACGGTTCGGCGTTGCTGGACGCGGCACTACCGCCCCTATATCGGCGACCTCTCTCCTTCGACCGTCAAAGGATATGAAAGCGCCTACGCATCGCATATCGAGCCGACGTTCGGCTGCCGCATTATGGAGGATATCGGACCTGCCGAGGTTCAGCGCTGGTTGGATGAGATGTCGTACGGTGCCGCGAAGAAGAGCTTCGCGGTTATGCGCGCCCTCTTCAATTTCGCAGCCGATCAGGAACTTCTAGTGAGAAACGTAATGGATCGCCGCTTCAAGCTTCCGAGGAGATCTTCTGCGGCGCGCATGGTTTGCGAAGACATCCACGATCTCGGCACGTTGAAAGCCGTGCTCGCGGACTGTCGGGGAGAGGTGTGGGAGCCGGGGTTCATCTTCTCAGCGTTCGGGGGGCTGCGCCGTTCGGAGGCGTGCGGGGTGCAGCGGCCCGATGTGGAGTTCGCCGAGGGGTATGCGATTGTGCGGGTTCGCCGAGGGGTGCAGTGTATCGACGGGGTTGTGCGCGAGACGAGTGTGAAGACGGAGGCGAGCGAGCGCATGGCGATCATCCCTCGGCCGTTTTCCGACCGGCTGCTCGAACTCGTCCGATCACGCCCCGGCGAACTCTGGATGCTCGATGACGGTTTCGGCAATCCGCTGAATCCGGACACGCTCGCGAAGGCGTACCAGCGCTGGTTCCAGCAAAGCGCGCACCGGTACATACCGTGGAAGAATCTGCGGAACAGCTACGCGACGATGCTGCACGAGGCGGGCGTGGAGCTGGGCATGATCGCCAAGCTTCTCGGGCATTCAACGCCCGTCACCACGTTCAAACACTACGACAAACCGAGCGCGGAGGCATTGGCGGCCATAGTCAGCAGACTCGGTGACTGAGTATTGCGAGGGGCGGCCCGTTCAGGCGAGGTCGGGGAAGGCGCCCGGATGCGTCGTAGAACTTTGCCTGATCGGTGGGATCGCGTGGAATGGGGACTGTCGGCGGCGATCCGCCACACAACAAAAAAGCCAGAGGTTCAACCCTCTGGCCTGCGGTTTCGATGGTGGACCGTGTAGGATTCGAACCTACGACCTTGGGATTAAGAGTCCCCTGCTCTACCAACTAAGCTAACGGTCCATATCAAGCTGCCTTCGACACGCAAAGCGATTTGATATGTTAATCGATGCCTTCTGCCTTTGCAAGCATTTTTTCAAAATTCGCGCTGGGGTGGATGATGGGACTCGAACCCACGATCTCCAGAGCCACAATCTGGCGCCTTAGCCAACTAGGCCACACCCACCATTTCGCGCAAGGCAGAATTATAGGCAACAGAGAGCCTGGGTGCAAGAGTTATTTTTCCTATGCCGCTCCCCGCGCCATGGGCGCCGCTCCCGTCGCCGCTGCCGGCCCCACTCCCGTCGCCCGTTGATTCGTCTCGCCACCGTCCGACCGTTTCCGAGCACCCCGGCGCCGACGAGCACGCAGCGGCGCGCTTTAGCAGGCCGCCAAGTCCTTCACCACTTCCCCGCCGAGAATGAGGCCGGCTACGGAGGGGACGAAGGCAACCGAGCCGGGTGCCGGACGCGTACCGTCCTTCACAGCCATGTCGTCATCCGCGGGAACGAGCGGCGGCTCAGTGGAGTAGACCACCTTCAACGACGGAATGCCTCGCCGCCGCAGCTCGCGACGCATGACGCGGGCAAGCGGATCGACCGAGGTCTCGTAGATGTCCGCCACCCGAAACGCCGTCGGATCGAGTTTGTTGCCCGCGCCCATGGACGACACAATGGGCACACCTGCCGCAAAGGCAGCTTCCACCAGAGCGATCTTCGCGCTCACCGTGTCCACCGCGTCAATCACATAATCGAAGGCCGCGAAATCGAACTGGTCAGCCGTCTCGGGAAGGAAGAAGCACTGGCAAGGACGCACGATGCACGACGGATTGATAGAGGCCACGCGCTCGGCCGCCACCTGCGTCTTTGGACGCCCGATAGCGCCCATCGTGGCGATAATCTGCCGGTTGAGGTTCGTGGGATCCACCGTGTCGGAGTCGACGAGATCGAGCGCCCCCACCCCGCTGCGAGCCAGCGCCTCCACCGCATAGCCGCCCACTCCGCCAATGCCGAACACGGCCACCCGAGCCGCCGCCAAGCGGTCGAGACCATCTCGCCCCAGCAGCAGCCGCGTCCGCGCGAAAAGGTCATTCACGAGAGCACTCCCATCTTCCCTAAAGAGCGTCGAGTGTCGGGCACGGGCGCTCTTGCAAAAAGTTTCGCAAAAATGGTCACAAAATCGACTTTTGAACTCTTCGTGAACCGCAAACCCGTCATTTTCAGCAGTGAAACGCGGAAAAGAGGCGTTAAACTAACAAAATAGGGTTCAGAATCGAAGATAGAGAGTTCAAAACTCGATTTTGTGACCATATTATCGCAGTTTTTTGTCGGGAAGGCGCTTGCGGCCCCGATTAGGAGAAGACGATGTCCCAACAATCCTCGCAGCACAAAAATTTGACCCCCGCCATCGGTATCGCTCTAGCATTCTTGCTCTCGATGAGCTCTTTGGCCGGATGCAGTGCCTCGATGGCAGCTGATGAGGCGCCGACCGATAAGTCGACCCCTGAGCTCGCGAGCACAGGGGCGCCCGACGACTCACAAGAGCCGCAGGCCACTCCCCCAGAGGACGCAAACCAGCAGAATGCTGAAGCTGCTAGCGAAAACCGATCCGCAACCGACGATGGCGCCCTTTCCTACCGCGACATCCCCGCCTTCGATGGCAATCCCTACGTCTACGTGAACGACGGCGAGCCGGTGTTCACCGACGAGCAGCGCGCGGCCGAGCCCGGGTATGAGCGTTACGGCGAGCTGGACGAGTTAGGCCGCTGCACCGCCGCCTTCGCCGTCGTGGGCCCCGAGACCCAGCCCACGGAGAAGCGCGGTTCCATCGGCGAGGTGCGCCCCTCCGGCTGGCAGATGGCCAAGTACGATTTCGTGGAGGGCAAGTACCTGTTCAATCGCTGCCATCTTCTGGGCTACCAGCTCACGGGCGAGAACGCCAATACGCAAAACCTCATCACCGGCACGCGCTATTTGAACGTCCAGGGCATGCTGCCCTTCGAAAACGCCGTGGCCGACTATGTGGATGCCACGGGCAACCACGTGCTCATGGCCGTGGCGCCCGTCTTCGAGGGAAGCGAGCTGGTGGCCCGCGGCGTGCACATGATGGCGGAGTCCGTGGAAGACGGCGGCGAGGGCGTGGCCTTCAACGTCTTCTGCTACAACGTGCAGCCGGGAGTGGTCATCGACTACGGCACGGGCGAATCGATGCTCGAGGAGGACGCCACTCCCCTGCCCGACGTGTCGGGAGCCGAAAGCGCGCCCGATACCGCAAGCGAAGGCGCAGGTGCCGGCGAAGCGTCCGAGAAGGGCGCGACGGGCTCCGACGAGGGCAAGGGCGTCGCCGAGTACGTGCTGAACACGAACTCGAGGAAGTTCCACCTGCCGAGCTGCTCGTCGGTCGGCCAGATGAGCCCCAAGAACCGCGAGGACGTCGAGGACACCCGCGAGAACCTCATCGCCAACGGCTACGACCCCTGCAAGCGCTGCAACCCGTAGGACTTCGATGGAGTCTCCAAATGTGTGCTAGAATAGCCAACGCACTTACGGGGCTGTAGCTCAACGGTGGAGCAGGGGACTCATAATCCCTTGGTTCTCGGTTCGAATCCGGGCGGCCCTACCAAAAACAGACATGCGCCTGTCGGATATTTCCGGCGGGCGCATTTGCTATACGACGCTATCTTTCAAACGCGGCGAGCTTTTGTGCGATTAGCCTGGGAAGCTCTTCCGCGCATTCGGCGATGGCGTCTGCTCCTTCGCACTCCCCTGGCTCGCCAAATCCGTAGGCGCAGGCCACGAAGGGAATGTCGTTGCGCAGGGCCACCTCGCGATCGTGGAATCGGTCCCCTACCATAACATGGGGCAACGGATAGAAAGAAGCCACCTCGCGGTAGATCTGCCATTTGGGAATCCAGTCGAAGTCTTGGGCACAGTGAAGCCCTTCAATCCATCGGCCAAGGCCGAACTCCCGCATGTGATCCTCGCCGTAGGAGCGCCAGCAGTTCGACAGCAGCACCATGGTCGCCCCTCGGGAAGCTACCTCATCGAGGGCCTCCTCGACACCGGGGAACAGCCGGGCCCGGCCTTCCTTTCGCAAACGCTCCATCTCGTCTCGCACCCGCAGCGAGGCCTCGCGCCACACGGGCTCGGGAAGATGCGGGGCGAAGGTGGTCCACATCTCCTCGGTCGTCCAGCCGAGCCAACATGCAATGTCGGCGTCAGCGTAGGTGCGCCGCTCGAGCCAGCCCTCCTTCGAAAGCCATGCGCAGGCCGCGCGAAAAGCCGGTCCGTAGAGCGCCATCGTATCGTGCAGCGTGCCATCGTAGTCGAAGAACACCGTGCCTCGTCGATCGCCCATTCGCCTCTCCTTTCCCAGGGCGCGCGTCAGCTAGCCCTCGATCTCGCGCAGCAGGTTCACCATCTCGATGGCCGACGTGGCGCAATCGAAGCCCTTGTTTCCCGCCTTGGTGCCCGCCCTCTCGATGGCCTGCTCGATGGTGTCCGTGGTGACGACGCCGAACATCACCGGCACATCCGATGCCAGCGCCACCTGCGCGATGCCCTTGGCAACCTCGTTGCAAACCAAATCGTAGTGGGACGTAGCGCCGCGAATGACCGCTCCCAGGCAGATCACGGCATCGTAGTGCCCGCTTCGGGCCATGCGCTGCGCCACAAGCGGTTCCTCGAAGGCACCGGGCACCCAAGCTATGTCCACATCCTCCTCGCGAACATTATGGCGCAGAAGCCCGTCCATGGCCCCGGCGATCAGCTTGCTCGTTATGAACTCATTGAAGCGGGAGGCCACAATGCCCACCTTGACGTTCTCGGATACCAGTTTTCCCTCAAATACGGTCATGATCTTGCCTTTCTCTCAATTCCTTTCGAGTTTCCAAATTTTCGAATTTTCCGTCTGTTACGCCACCTGGGGCTGCGGCTCCTCCGCCTTGAGCATATGGCCCATCTTCTCCCGCTTGGTCTTCAGGTAGAAGCCGTCGTGGGCTGTAGGTGCGATCTGGATCGGCACCCGCTCAGCAATGACCAGGCCGAAATCCTCCAATTGATACACCTTGTCGGGGTTGTTCGTGAGCAGGCGCATGGTCTTCACTCCGAGGCTCTGCAGAATTTGGGCCCCGATATAGTATTCCCGCAGATCGCCGGCAAACCCCAGCGCCTCGTTTGCCTGCAGCGTGTCGAGGCCCTGCTCCTGCAGCTCGTAGGCGCGCATCTTGTTCACGAGCCCGATGCCGCGGCCCTCCTGGCGCATGTACAGCACCACACCGCGGCCGGCCGCTTCCACCTGGGCCATGGCCGCCGCAAATTGCGCGCCGCAGTCGCAGCGCTGCGAGCCGAACACGTCTCCGGTCAGGCATTCGGAATGCACGCGCACCAGCACGTCCTCGCCGTTGCCGATCGCTCCCTTAACGAGGGCGATATGGTGCTCGCCGTTCAAGCGGTTGACGAAGGTCTTGGCGCGGAACTCGCCGTATTCCGTAGGCATGAACACGTCGGCCACCTGTTCCACGTGCACTTCGTGCTTCTTGCGATAGTCCTGCAGCGCCTTGATGGACACGAACGTCAGGCCATGCCGCCTTGCCAGCTCGATCAGCTGCGGCGTGCGCATCATCGTGCCGTCATCGGCCATGATCTCGCAGCACAGCCCGCACGGCTCAAGGCCGGCCAGCCGGCACAGGTCCACCGTTGCCTCAGTGTGCCCATTGCGCTCCAGCACGCCGAGGGGCTTCGCCATAAGGGGAAACATGTGGCCCGGCCGGCGAAAGTCGCTGGGCGACGAGGCGGGATCCACCACTTTGCGCGCCGTAAGACCGCGCTCGGCCGCCGAGATGCCCGTTGTCGTGTCCGCATGATCCACCGACACGGTGAATGCCGTCTCGTGGTTGTCGGTGTTGTCGGTGACCATCTGGGGGAAGCGCAGGCGGCGGCACAGCTCTGCGCTCATAGGCATGCAGATGAGCCCCTTTCCCACGCTCGCCATGAAGTTCACGTTCTCCGTCGTCGCGAATTGCGCGGCGCAGATGAGATCGCCCTCGTTCTCGCGATCGGGGTCGTCGGTCACCAGGATGACCTTTCCCGCGCGCAGGTCCCCCAAGGCCTGTTCAATGGTGTCGAATTGGAAGTCGTTCATGATGCTTCTCTTTCTCTGATAGCCTTGCCGTGCAGATGCGAGCCTAAAACCCATGGGCCGCAAGAAAATCCCGCGTGAGACCCGGTG
>ENA-ORTH01001887-ORTH01001887.1-human-gut-metagenome-genome-assembly--contig:-NODE-1887-length-18913-cov-4.446813_pt1 | contig 18913 bp, 16 predicted proteins | sample MGYA00241914_ERZ509192 | MGnify/ENA primary metagenome ERZ509192 (study PRJEB26280, sample SAMEA2338826) | human gut metagenome | biome: human gut; feature: human-associated habitat; material: faeces... | reverse complement strand
CCCGCCGCGGCCTGCGGCTGGCCTCCGCCATCCGCAGATTTGCCGAGCAGGAGCGCACCGAGTTTGCCATCAAGGCCCCCAACTTGCAGGAGCGGTGCAGCGCCCTCTCCGGCGGCAACCAGCAGAAGGTGGTCATCGCCCGGGTGTTCAGCGAAAACCCCGACGTCATCATCGTGGCCCAGCCCACCCGTGGCGTGGACGTGGGCGCCATGGAGTACATTCACCACCGCCTGTTGGATCTGCGGGACGGCGGCAAGTCCATTCTGCTCATCTCCGCCGATCTGGACGAGGTGCGCAGCCTGTCCGACCGTCTGGCGGTCATCTACGGCGGCCGGATCGTGGCCGAGGGCAAGCCGGACACCTGGAGCGACATGGAGATCGGCCTGCTGATGACCGGCGGCAGCCTTGCGCCGGAAAAGGAGGGAACCGCATGAAAAAGCGTGCTCTGAGCGGTCTGCTCAAGCTGGATGGCCCGCTGCTGTCCATTCTCTCCCTGCTTATCGCCATTGTCATCAGCGGCGTCATCATGGCGGTGTGCGGCTACAACCCCATTGAGGCCTTCGGCGCCATCCTGGCCGGCTCCTTCGGCAGCCAGCGCGCCATTGTCCAGACCCTGACCCAGGCCACCCCTCTGATTTTCACCGGCCTGGCCTTCGCCTTCGCCAAGAAGGCCAGCCTCATCAACCTGGGTGCCGAGGGCCAGCTCTACATGGGCGCCCTGGCCTCCGCTGCGGTGGGCATGCTGGATCTGGGCCTGCCCATGGCGCTCCACCTGCCCCTGGCGGTGGCGGCCGGCATGGCCGCCGGCGGCCTCTACGCCGGCCTGGTGGGCGTGCTCAAGGTCAAGTTCGGCTCCAACGAGGTCATCGCCACCGTCATGCTCAACTCCATCGCCACCTATCTGGTGGACTACCTGCTCAACGGGCCCATGCTGGCGGAGAACAGCTCGGTGGCCCAGACGGAGCGGGTGCTGGAGACGGCGCAGCTCCCCCGCATCTTCCAGCAGTACCAGCTCACCATCGCCATCCTTCTGGCGGTGGCCGCCTGTATCCTGGTCAAGCTGTTCATGGACCGCACCGCCCTGGGCTATGAGATCCGCGCGGTGGGCCTCAACCCGGACGCGGCGGAGACCGCCGGCATCAGCAAGGCCAAGGTCACCATCGTGGCCCTGTGCATCAGCGGCTGCATCGCGGGCCTGGCCGGCGCCAGCCATGTGCTGGGCGTGGACCGCCGCCTGATCAACGGCTTCTCCAACGACTACGGCTTCTCCGGCATCTCCGTGGCCGCCCTGGCGGCGGACAGCCCCGTGGGCGTCATCTTTGCCGGCATCGTGTTCGGCGCGCTGCGGGCGGGCACCATGGAGCTCAACCGCACCACCAGCATTCCGGTGGAGTTCGTCAACGTCATCCAGGCCATGGTGGTCATTCTGGTGGCCGCCCCGCTGCTGGTGAAGGAGCTCAAGCGGCTCAACCCCGCGGGCTGGTCCCGCAAGACCAAGAAGGAGGTGGCCTGACATGGGCGTGATTCTCAACAACCTGATTCCCATCATCGGCTCCTCCATCGCCATGTCCATCCCCCTGGTGCTGGCCTCGGTGGGCGGCGCCTTCTCGGTGCGCAGCGGCATCATGGCCCTGGGCCTGGAGAGCATGATGATGATGGGCGCCTTCTTCGGCGTTCTCGGCTCCTACTTCACCGGGAGCGTGCTCTTCGGCTTCCTGCTGGGCATGGTGGGCGGCATGGTCATCGGCCTGTTCCACGGCATCCTGTCCGTGCGCTACAAGGTCAACCAGGTCATCAGCGGCATCGGACTGAACCTGCTGGCTCTGGCCGTCACCACCCTGCTGATGCAGCTCATCTGGAACAACAAGGGCTCCACCCCCCAGGTGGCCTCCATCTCCACCACCCTGGACTTCTTTGCCCCCATCCCCGTCATCGGCCCCATTCTGGCCCAGCAGTCCGTCAGCTTCCTTGTGATGGTCGCTGTGGTCATCGTGGGTTGGATTGTCCTCTTCAAAACCCGCTTCGGCCTGCGCCTGCGCATGGTGGGCGAGAACCCAAAGGCCGCGGCCACCATGGGCCTGCGGGTTCACGGCATCAAGTACTGCGGCGTGCTCATCTGCGGCGCTCTGGCCGGCGTGGGCGGCGCCTACCTGTCCCTGGATCAGTTGGACATGTTCGTGCGCAACATGACCGCCGGCCGCGGCTACATCGCGGTGGCCATCGCCATCCTGGGCCGGTACAACCCCGCGCAGATCGTGCCCTGCGCCCTGCTGTTCGGCTTCTGTGACGCGGTGCAGATCTACCTTCAGGGCGAGGCCTTCCCGCCCCAGATCGTGCAGATGCTCCCCTACATTGTGACCCTGCTGGTGCTGGCCTTCGGTGTCAAGCACATCAAGCCCCCGGCCGGTGTCGGTAAGTACGACGACGAATAGAAAGCTGAGGTTGAGGTATTATGGAACAGATTCAGAACAACCGAGTCATGACCGATCTCTATCGGGAGAACGCCCAGTTCCCCGGCATCGCGCTGGATGGTTCCGACGTCTATCTGTGCTGGCAGCGCTTTGTGGATCGCCACGACAGCCTGATGGCCTCCTGCCGCCGCGGGGATGAGGCGGTTTGGGAGCGGGAGATCTCCGACGGCGGCGAGGTGCTCCACCCCGTCATTCTGGCCCACGGCGGCGCCATCTGGTACGCCTGGAGCGAGTACGCCCGGGAGAATTGGCGCATCCTGGCCCGCTGCTATCGGGACGGCCAGTGGGGTGAGGTGCTCACCGTCGCCTCCGGCGAGGCCCTGTTCTTCCCCCGCCTGTTCACCTGGCAGGGCAAGCTGCACGTCATCTGGACGGAGCAGCACAAGGGCAGCGCGGCCGCCGTGCTGTGCCCCCTGACCGAGGCCGGCCCCGGCGCGGCCGAGACCGTGTCCACGGTGGGCGAGGCCTACCGGGCCGGCGCGGCCGAGGGCGGCGACGGCAACCTCTATGCGGCCTACGACGGCTTTGACGGCAAGCAGTACAAGCTCTTTGCCCGGGCGCGCACCGCCGCGGGCTGGAGTGAGGAGATTGTGGTCAGCCAGGGCGAGGACTGGGCCTCCACCCCGTGGATCGCCGCCAAGCCCGACGGCGCCGTGGTGGGCTGGTACGACTACGGCTATATGGCCGTCTACTCCGTCCGCTCCGCCGACCTCACCGTCCGGGACGGCGCCCTGGCCGCGGTCAATCCCCAGTGCCTCAAGGAGGGCGTGGACTGGTATCTGGATCTCCACGTGGCCTCCAACTCCTCCGGCCTTCAGGCCATGGCCTACACCCGCAGCAAGTACGACGTGCTGGTGTGCACCCGCCGGGGCAGCGAGCCCTGGAGCCGTCCGGTGCTGATGTCCTACGGCGACGGCCACTGCGGCGTCCATCCCAAGCTGCTGGTGGATGAGGACGACACCATCCATCTGATGTGGCAGTTTGGCTTCAAGAACGGCCACATGGAGCGCAACGCCCAGGTGATCTACAACCACCTCACCCCCACCGAGCTGGCCCAGCAGCCCGACTATGTGGCGCCCCCCAGCGACTTCACCCAGCCCATCCCCGCCAACGCCGACAAGCGCCTGGACGAGCACCCCGCCGACGTGGTGCGCGCCTGGCTGGACAAGAACGGCTACGGGAACCTGTCCGTCTACTTTGGCGACATCCACGGCCAGAGCGGCCTGTCCGACGGCATGGGCGAGGTGGACCAGTACTATCACCGGGCCCGGGACAAGGCCCGTCTGGACTTCACCGCCCTCACCGACCACGACTGCTACCCCGACTGGACGACCCAGTCCGAGTGGGAGCTGCTGCGCACCAACTGCCGCCTGATGAACAAGGACGGCGAGCTGGCCTGCCTTCTGGCCTACGAGTGGACTCCCAACGAGTACAAGTACGACTACGGCCACAAGAATGTATACTACCGGGGCGACGAGGGCGAGATCTTCCGCTCCGGCGACAAGGGCGGCATGACCCCCACCGACCTCTACAACAGCATCCGTGCCTACAAGGCCCTCTGCATCCCCCACCACCCCGCCGCGGACTGGGTGATGGTGAGCGCCGCCACCGACTGGAACTTCCACGATCCCGAGGTGCAGCGCGCCGTGGAGATCTACTCCCGCCACGCCCCCTTCGAGACCTTTGAGGCCCGCTCCAAGTTCACCAAGAACATCAAGAAGATGGAGCGGTGCAGCGTGCAGGACGCCCTGGCCCGGGGCTACCGGATGGGCTTCACCGCCGGCAGCGACTCCCACCAGACCGAGCACGGCGTGGAGGGCGGCATTGTGGCCGCCTTCGTCCCCGCCCTCAAGCGGGAGTACGTGTGGGACGCCATCTATGACCGCCTGACCTACGGCACCACCGGCGCCCGCATCCTGGTCTCCCTGAAGATCAACTCTGCCCCCATGGGCAGCGAGGTCAAGGCCATCGGCGACGCCCCCGTCACCATCGAGGGCAGCGCCTTGGGCACCGACACCGTCACCGTGGAGCTGCTGCGGGACAATCAGGTCATCCAGACCTGGGCCTGCGCGGGCAATGCCTGCGACTTCACCCTGGAGGACACCGCCGGGAGCGGCGCCTGCTACTACCTGCGCGTCACCCAGAAGGACGAGCACATGGCCTGGTCCAGCCCCATCTGGGTGGACCGCGCCTGACCCCCTTTCCAGCAAACGAAAAGCGGAACGGCTATGCCGTTCCGCTTTTTCAATTTGCCGAAGCAGCGTTTCGGCAGGACTCCGGACATTATGCCATTCCGGTTCTGCGCCGGCGCGTTCGGCGGCGCGGGGACTCCGGCCGCCGCTTGGGGAGAGCCGGGGGCCGCAGGGCCACGCTCCCCCCGTCCTTGGCGGCTGAGACCAGGTAGCCGTAGACCCGCAGCTTCTGTTCGTCATAGAGGTCCAGGGCCTGATAGAGCCGCTTGTAGGCGGCAAACATGGTGCGCTTCATCTCCACCGTCCGGGCCAGGGTGGCCTGGGTGGCCACCAGGCTGCCCGGCCGCTTCACATAGCAGTAGACCGGCTGGGCGGTGGCGGCGATCAGCCGGGTCCGGCGGATGTACTCCAGGTTGAAGAGGAAATCCTCGCACCAGCTCACCTCCGGATCGCACCGCAGGCGGCCCTCCTCCACAATGGAGCGTCGGTAGAGCTTGTTCCACAGCACGCCGTAGTAGAAGTTGGCCGGGGCCTTGAGCATCTCCTCCGCGAATTCCCGGCGGGTGAACACCCCGTCCCGGCGGATGTGGCCCTGGAGGGCCTTGCGTGTGCCGGCCACCCGCCAGAAGCGGCCGATCACCAGATCGGCCCCGGTGGCCCCGGCGGTGCGGACCAGCCGCTCGGTAGCGGTGGAGGGCAGGTAGTCGTCCCCGTCCACAAACTGGAGGTACTGCCCCGTAGCCCGCTCCAGAGCGGCATTGCGGGCGGCGGATACCCCGGCGTTGGCCTGGTGGAGGACGTGGAAACGCGGATCGGCGGCGGCCCGGGCGTCACAGAGGGCGGGGCTGGCGTCGGTGGAGCCGTCGTCCACCAGCCACACCTCCAGGTTCTCCCATGTCTGGGCGGCAATGGAGTCCAGGCAGTTGTCCAGATAGGGCTCCGCGTTGTAGACCGGCACGATAATGCTGATGAGGGGCTGCTCCACAGTTCACGCTCCTTCCGGCCGGGGCGTCAGTAGCCAGCCTGTCATGGGAGGGAGCGTCTGCTCCCCCTGTTCCAGGGCCGCCCCGGTCATCCAGTCCCGGGCGGGCCAGGGCAGGTCCATGGGCTCCGGCCGGTCGCCGGCGTTGACGGCGGCCAGTACACTCCCCTCGGCCCCGGTGCGGAGGAAAGAGAGTACCCGTCCCCGGGTGAGCGTCCAGGCCAGCTCCCCCCGGCGCAGGGCGGGCAGCGCCCGGCGGGCCTTCCCCAGGGCGGTGTACCATTCCAGCAGCTCGCCGTCCTCCCTTCCCCAGGGATAGGTGCGGCGGTTGAAGGGGTCTTCAAAGCCCTCCAGCCCCGCCTCATCCCCGTAGTAGACCATGGGGGAGCCGGGGAAGCCGAAGAGCACCAGCGCCCCCAGCTTCAGCCGGGCTTTCCCCAGGGCGTACTGGCCGGGGGACATGCGGAAGGCCGCCCGCCAGTCCTTGTCGTGCTCCCGCCCGTCGCCCCCCGTGCCCAGCAGGGTGAGGATGCGGGGGGTGTCGTGGGTGCCCAGGAAGTTCATGGCCGAGCGCCAGGCGAAGGGCGGGTAGTTCTCCCGCAGGGTCTCCATGGCCTGCCGGAAGCGGAAGGCGTCCTCGCCCAGCAGGAAGGAGAGCAGGGCGTTTCGGAAGGGGTAGTTCATCAGCCCGTCGCAGTGTCCCCCCAGGATGTGCCGGCGGCGCACGCCGTAGGCGATCTTGTTGGAGCCGTCCTCCCACACCTCGCCGATGATTACCGCCTCCGGCTTGGCCTGCCGGGCGGCGGCGTGGATGCCGTGGATAAAGTCGTCGGGCAGCTCGTCGGCCACGTCCAGCCGCCAGCCGTCCGCCCCGGCGGCCAGCCAGCGGCGGATGATGCTGTCCGCGCCGCCGAAGATATACCGGCGGTAGGAGGAATCGGCCTCGTTGACGGCGGGGAGGGAGTAGATGCCCCACCAGGAGTCGTATTTGTCCGGCCAGTGTGAGAAGTGGTACCAGGGGTAATAGGGGCTGTCCTGGGACTGGACGGCCCCTACGCTCTCATAGGAGCCGTCGCCGTTGAAATAGCGGCTGACAAAGCCCTGGTGGTTGAACACGCCGTCCAGCACCACCCGCATGCCCAGGGTGTGGGCGTCGGTGCACAGGGCGCGGAAGTCGGCCTCGGTGCCCAGCATGGGGTCGATCTTCTCATAGTCCCCGGTGCCGTAGCGGTGGTTCTCCGGGGCCTCGAAGATGGGGCAGAAGTAGAGAGTATCCACCCCCAGGCCCCGCAGGTAGCCCAGCTTCTCCCGCACGCCGGCCAGATCGCCGCCGAAGAAGTCCCGGTTGCGCACCTCGCCGTTCGAGTCGGGGCGGTAGACCGGCTCCTCCTCCCAGCCGGTGTGGACGCTGCGCCCTCCCACCATGCCGGTGGGATCGGGAACCCGGGTGCGGCGGAAGCGGTCAGGGAAGATCTGATAGGTGACGCCCTCTCCGAACCAGGCGGGCACCTCCTCCGCCCCGTCGTACACCGTGAGCTGGAAGGGCCCCAGCTCCTCCCTGCGGCCGTCCAGGCCCTCCAGGCGGAAGGAGTACCACACCAGGCCCACATAGTCCCCGGTCTCCAAGGTTACGGCAAACACATCCCGGTCCCCCTCCAGGCCCCGCCAGGGCATGGGCAGCTCCCGGCGCTCCTCGTCCCGGTGCTCAAAGTAGGCGATGAGTGTGGCGGCAGAAAATCCCCCGGCCCGGGGCGGGCGGAGGGCCAGCTCTACCCGGGTGCCGGAGGGTACGGCGCCATAGGGGCGCTTATACCGGCTGTCCCGGCTGTCAAAGGTCTGGGGATCACACACAAGGAACGGCTCCCTTCAGCGGAGCAGGGTGTTCTCGGCGTCCACCGATTCCACCGTATGCTCCGCGCTGAAATAGTAGTTGACAATCTCGCCGGCGGCCTGGGCCAGATTTCCGCCCGAGGCACCGCCCTCCACCACGATGGAGATGACGATCTCCGGGTCGTCATAGGGGGCGAACAGGGTGAAGACGGCGTCGGCCTCCTTGTCCGCCGAGCCCACCTGGGCGGAGCCGGTCTTGGCGCCCACCTCCACCGCCAGGTTGCTCAGGTACTGGTCTACGGTGCTCTTGGGGTCGTTGGCCACCTCCCACATGCCCCGCTTCACCGCCTCCACGTTGGCGGGGTCGAGAGCAATGTGGTTTTTCACCTCGGGCTGCTGCTCATACACCGTCTCCGAGTAGTCGCTGGACTTGACGGACTTGAGCAGGTGAGGCACGAAGTGGTCGCCGCCGTTGAGCAGGGTAACGATATAGTTGGCCAGCTGAAGGGGGGTAACCTGGGTGTTGTCCTGACCGATGGCGGCGTTGAGCAGGTTGCCGCCGTACCACTCCACCCCCAGGGCCTCGCTGGTGGCCGGTCCGGCCACATAGCCCTTCACCTCGGGCAGTTCGATACCGGTGTACTCTCCCAGGCCGAACAGGGAAGCGTACTCGTCAATCTTGTCAATGCCCAGCCGGTGGCCCATGGTGTAAAAGTAGATGTTGCAGGAGTCCCGCAGGGCGTCGGCCAGATCCTCCCACCCGTGGTTGCCTCCGTACTGGCGGTAGATCCAGCACTGGGGATGGAAATCGCCGTAGGGGTAGTGCTCCTCCTCGGGGAGCTGGAGGCGGCCGGTGTCCTGAATTTTCTCCGTGGGCGTGGTCAGTCCCTCCTCCAGCGCGGCGATGGCCACCAGCGGCTTGAAGGTGGAACCGGGATAGTAAAACTCCTGGGTGGCTCGGTTGAGCAGCGGGGTCAGCTCGGTGTCGCTGGCCAGTTGATTGTAAAGGGTGATATCACTGTAGATCCTGGACAGATCGTAGGTGGGATAGGAGGCCATGGTCAGGATCTCCCCCGTCTTGACGCTCTCCACCACCACCGCGCCGCCCCCGGTATCCTCCGACTCCAGAGTCTCGATGGTGTTGGCCAGAATCTCCTCCACCTTCTCCTGGAGGCGGAGGTCCAGAGTGAGCAGAACGTTGTCCCCCGGCTTGGGGATCTGCTCCTCTCCGGTCTCGGGGTCGATGCGCCAGTACTCGCTGACCACCTTTCCACTGGTGGACAGCTCCTGGATCTGAACCCCTGACTCCCCACGCAGATACTCCTCAAAGGCGTTCTCCGCCCCGTCGATGCCCACCTTGTCGTTCATGCTGTAGCCCTGCTCCCGGTAGTAGTCCCAGTTGCTGGACTGGATGTCTCCCACATGGCCCAGCAGGTGGGCTGCGGCTACAGTGTTGTACTGACGGACGGTGGTGGTTTCGATGGTAACGCCGGTAAGCCGGCGCTCTTTCACCGCAGAGATGACATCAATATTCACATCCTGGGCAAAGATGTACGCCTGCTGGTTGATGCTGTAGGTGCGCAGATTGGTCTCGTAGAGCACACCGATCAGGGCCCGGGCGTCGGCGTCCGACCAGGACGGGTCAATCTCAAAGTAGGTGCGCAGGGCGGCGATCAGCTCCTCCGCCGTGGGCCCGGCGGGGATATCGTCCAGGGTCTTGGCGTCCTCTACCTGCTCGGTGGTGGGCAGGTTCAGGCTGCTTTTCAGCTCCTTTTTCATAGGGAGGGCGTTGAGCAGCCGTCCCAGCCGGGTCAGGGCCACGCCGCCCCCCTCCTTCTCGTAGGCCAGAGGGGTGTCGCTGGTGTAGGTGAAGGGGGCTGCCGTTGAGACGGCCAGGGTGTCGGTCCAGGTCAGGCCGTTGTCCCGGCAGATGTTGAGCAGCTCCAGCAGGTTGGCGTTGCGCACCGCCTCCTCCCCCATCACACCGGTATTCAGCGTGAGCTGGTAGGTGGCACGGTTGGTCACCATGCTCCGGCCGTAGCGGTCCAGCAGCTCCCCACGGGCGGCCTCCACCGTCTTCCGGTTGGCAATCTTGACCACGCTCTGGGCCCGGTAGTCGTCCACATGGAGCACCTGCAGGTTGTAGAGCACCCCAAAAAACAGCAGCAGCAGTGCCGTAAGCACCACCAGGATGGCGAGGGTGCGGCGGTTGAATTGTCTGCCCTCCATGGCGGGCCCCCTTTTTCAGTCTATGAGGCCACCCCGCGTTCGGTGGCGGGGCGGCCTGTCTTTACAGCACGGTTTTTTTCGGCACCCGGCGGAACACCCACAGGAACAGGGCGTACACCGGGAACACAAAGACCAGGGACCAGAGAATCTCCCGTCCGGCCAAGCCGAGCATGGCAGCCAGCTCCCCCCGCCCGGCCAGCAGGCGGGCGGCGATGCGCACCCCGTCGATGAGCGCCAGCGCCGCGAAGGAGCACAGCAGGCAGCCCACCAGGTTCTGGCGCAGCACATACTGGGCCAGGGCGCCGGCCCCCACGCCGATGAGGCACAGCCCCACCGTCATGGCTCCGTCGGTGTTGAAGTAGGCCGCGTCGCACAGGATGCCCACGAACAGGCCGAAGCCCGCCCCCGCCGTGGTGCCCTCCAGCACCGCCACGCACACGGCAGCCAGGGGCAGGAGCATAGGGGCCACCCCAAAGAGGGGAAAGCGGTTGAGCACAAACAGCTCCAGGAACCATACGGGCACCAGAGCCAGGGCGTATACGCCCCATTTAATGAGAAAATCCTGTCTGGTCACCGGCGCTTCCCCCCTTTCCGGCCACGTCCCATTTATTCGTTAACGGTAAAGTCGGTGATCACAAAGACCTGCTGGAGGCCGTCCAGATCGGTCTCCGGCGCAATGACGGCGTAGCGGGTCATGCCGGAGGCATCGGTGCGCACCTCCTCCACGTGCCCGGCCACCAGTCCGGCGGGGTATACCCCGCCCCGGCCGGAGGTGGTCACCAGATCCCCGGCGATGAGCTCGCTGTTCTCCGGCAGATAAGTCAGCTTGAGCCTGCCCTCCCCCATGAGGGCAAAGTCTCCCTCCAGGATGGCCGCGCCGCCGGTTCGGGCGAGCTGGCCGCCCATCTCGGTGTCCGAGTCAACGAGGGTACGCACGGTGGCCCAGTTCTCCCCCACCTCCGCCACCACGCCCACCAGGTTCCAGTACTCGTCCACCACGCAGTCATCCACGGCAATCCCCGCAGCGCTGCCCTTGCCAATGGTGAGGGTGGACTCCCAGTTGGAGGTGGAGCGGGCGGTGACCATGGCGGCGGCCTTGTCGCAGGACCACTCCTTGGGCTGGAGCTCCAGCAGGTTGCGCAGGCGCTCGTTCTCCTGGAGGGCGGCCTCCGCCTCCCGGGCCTGGGCCTCCAGCTCGGCGTTGCGCTGTTTCAGCCCGGCCAGCTCCTCCTTCATCTGCTCCAGCTCGAAAGCATCGTTGTACTTCTCCTCCGCCCAGTTGGTCACTGCGGTAATGCCGTTGCGCACCGGCGTGGTAAGGATCCCCACCAGGTTGGACAGGGGGTCGGCCACACCGCCGAACAGCATCGACACCACCGCCGTCACCAGGGCCAGCAGAATGGCTGCGATTAAAATCAGGATTCCGTTGTGCCGGAAAAAATCCTTCACGTCTGTCCGTTCCCTCTCTCTCAGTCGCTGTCCCGCTCGCCCGCCGCCAGGCGCAGGCAGTCCACGCCGAGCTGGCGCAGGATGCCGCCCAGGCGGCACACGGGCAGGCCCATGACATTGTAGTAATCCCCCTGGATGCCTTCAATGAGCAGAGCCCCAAAGCCCTGGATGCCGTAAGCCCCCGCCTTGTCCATGGGCTCTCCGGTCTGGATGTAGCAGGAGATCTCCTCCTCGCTCAGCTCCCGGAAGGCGACGGTGGTCTCCTCGCTGACGGTGTGCCGCTCCTCCCCCCGCAGGACGGTAAGGCCGGTATAGACCTGGTGGCGGCAGCCGGAGAGGGTGGAGAGCATCTTGAAAGCCTCCAGCTCATCCGCGGGCTTGCCCAGCACCGCCCCGTCCAGAGCCACCACCGTATCGGCGGCGATCGGTTTTACACCGCGTCCGAACACAACCGCATCCATGCCCGCCTGCTCCCGCACGGCCCGGGCCTTCTCCGCCGAGATGCGGCGCACCAGCTCCTCCGGGGGCAGCTCCCGCTCCATGTGCTCGTCAATATCGGGGGTGACGATGCGAAAGTTCTTTACCCCCATGCGCTCCAAAAGCTCCCGCCGCCGGGGCGACTGGGAGGCCAGAATGATCTCCATACTTCTGTTCCTTTCCTAATTGGCCGGAGGGGCGCGGCAGCCGCGGCGCTCCGCCCGGTTCCATGCTCTTTCGCGGGCGGGTGTGGGCGCCCGCCCCTACACATCCCGGCGGCCTGCATCGGTTCGCTGTGTCTGCCCTGTAGGGGCGGCCCTTGTGGCCGCCCGCGGGCGGGGACGAGCCCCGCCCCTACACGTCCCGGCGGCCCGCACCGGTCTGCTGCGTCTGCCCTTACTTTCCGGTGGAGCCGAAGCCGCCGGTCCCCCGCCCGGTTTCGTCCAGGCTGTCCACCCGCTCCAGCTCGGCCTGCACCACGGGCATGACGGCCAGCTGGGCGATGCGGTCGCCGGGCTGGACGGTGTAGGGGGTGTCGGACAGGTTGGTCAGCCCCACCCGGATCTCCCCCCGGTAGTCGCTGTCAATGACGCCCACCCCGTTGGAGAGGGCAATTCCGTGCTTGATGCCCAGGCCGGAGCGGGCGAACACCAGGGCCACATACTCCGCCGAGGGCAGGGCGATGGCGATGCCGGTGGGGATACTCACCAGGGCGCGGGGGGCCACCTCCACCGGCGCGTCCACGCAGGCGCACAGATCCATGGCCGCCGCGCCGGCGGTGGCGTAGAAGGGGTAGGGGATGTCCTTGCCGATCTTGTCCGATACGGCCTTGATCTTCAGCTTCATGGGGTTCACTCCACATCTCGATAGTATAGCCCGCGGGTGTACTCGTTGGGGGTCCAGCTCCCCTGCTCCAGATAGCGCTGGGCCACCTGCACGCACTCCCGGGGATTTTCGGTGGTAAAGAGCAGCCGCTGGGCCCACAGGCCGATGCGGCGGTAGTCGGCGGCCCTGTCCGCTAGGAAGAGCTTCTGGGAGTTGAGCAGCTCGTTGCGGCAGCCGGGGGCGCTCACCACCGGGAAGCGGGCGCCCTTCCGGTCGGTGAGGATATTGGTGTTCTGGCAGCCGCAGGAGCCGGTGCGGTTTCTGATGATGCAGTTCTCCATCAGCATCAGGGGCAGGCGGCCGTAAGTGATCAGCTCGGTGTCCAGGCATTTGGAGAGGTCGCGGATCTGGGCCAGCTTCAGCTCAAAGGAGAGGGTGGCCGACTGGAGGCCCAGCCGCTTGTACTCCTTGAGGGCCTGGGCGTTGTAGATCTCCAGGCCGAAGTCCCCCCGCAGGGTGAAGCCCAGCTCCCGGGCGATGGGGAACATACCAAGGTTGCCCAGCAGGGCGTCTTTTACCCCCAAAGCGCGCACCTGCTCCAGCTTTTCCCGCAGGCCGGGGTACTCCCGGTCCCAGGCCACCCGGGGCAGGCTCACCCCGATGGAGGTGTGCTCCGTGCCGGCGGCCTTCTCCGGGTGGGCGGCCAGCTCGTCCAGCGGGACGTACACCAGGGCGGGCCTGAGGCGGAGCAGCTCGTCGGTGAGCTGTTCCGCCCTCCGCACAGAGATGGTCAGCACCGGCTCCTCCCGCCGGTTCTCATAGCGGGCGCCGGCGTGGTATTCCCCGGTGCGGCGGCGGGGCGGCTCCTGCCTCTGGACGGAGAGCTTCTCCAGGGCCTCCCGCCGCAGGGCGTTGAGGGCGGCCAGGGGGAGGGACAGGTTCTCCTCCACCAGGGCGCGCACCTGCCCGCAGCGGTAGGGGGTGCCGCCGGTGCGGGAGAGCTGGGTGGTGACCGCCTCCGCCGTCATGGGGCGGGTGCGGGCGGCCTCGGGCACCGGGCCCTCCACCGTCGCCACCCGGCCGTCCGGATCCTCCACCCCCACGCGGGCGGGCTCGCCGGGGCGGAGCATGGCGTAGAAGGTGACGGGCACCCGCTGGGCCTCCCCGCTCTGGTAGGTATTACGGGCGGCGGCGAAGAGCTCCTTCGGCTCCCTGGTCTCCTCCCGCACGCCGAACATGTCCGGCCCCTGCTGATCCAGGTAGTAGCCCTGGGTGAAGCCCTGGCGGGAGAAGGCGGCCCGGAGCTGCTCCAGCTCCTCCTCCGTCGGCTCCCGATCCTCCTTGATGGCCCGGGCGTAGATGCCGGTGACCACGGCCACGTACTCCGGCCGCTTCATGCGGCCCTCCAGCTTGACGCAGGCCACCCCCATCCTGCGCAGCTCCCGCAGGTGTCCCGCCAGGGACAGATCCTTGAGGGAGAGGGGGTAGGCGTCGGCCTTGTCCATCCAGCCGTACTTGAGGCGGCAGGGCTGGGCGCACAGGCCCCGGTTGCCGCTGCGCCCGCCGATGACGGAGGAGAGGAAGCACTGCCCCGAGTAGCACATGCACAGGGCCCCGTGGGCGAAGACCTCGATTTCGATGGGGGCGCGCTGGCAGATGGATTCAATCTGATCCCGGCTCAGCTCCCGGGAGAGCACCGCCCGGGTGAGGCCCAGATCGGCGGCCATCTTCACCCCGTCCAGGTTGTGGAGGGTCATCTGGGTGGAGGCGTGGACGGGCAGATCGGGGACGACCTGGCGGAGCATCCGCAGCACGCCCAGATCCTGAATGAGCACCGCGTCGGCGCCGATGGCGCTGGCCTGGGCGGCCACCTCCGCCGCCTTGGGCAGCTCCCGGTCGGTGAGCAGGGTGTTGAGGGTCAGGTAGACCTTTGCCCCCCGCAGGTGGCAATAAGAAACCGCCGCCGCAAACTCCTCCTCCGAGAAATTTTTCGCGTTGCGGCGGGCGTTAAAGTCCCCGTACCCCAGATAGACGGCGTCGGCGCCGTTCTGAACAGCCGCCGCCACGGCCTCCATAGACCCGGCGGGGGCGAGCAATTCCAGCATATACGGAATCCTCCCTGGCGGGGGCGGCCAAAGCCGCCCGCTCCGCTCTCTTACTTCTTGTTCTGCAGCTTGAAGATCTCCCGCTTGGCCTCGGACAGCTCCAGCTTCATCTTGGTGGCCTCCTCCAGGTACTCCTTGAGCTGGCGGCGCAGGTTCTCCGCGGCCTCCACCTCCTTGAAGTACTCGTCGGCGATGTTGACCGCCGCCAGGATGGCCCCATCCACCAGGGACACATGGGCTCCGCTCAAAACCTCCTCCACCTTGGCGTCCACGTGGGCGGCCACCTTCTCGGTGTAGCTCGCCTCCTCGGTGCCCACCAGCGTATACTCCTGTCCGGCGATGGTGACGGTGACACGGTTTTTCATGGAAACCCCTCCTGACCATAGTGATTTAGGATTCGGACATTATACCAGGAAGCATCAGCGGAATGGTATAATGCGCTCTGTTTTTCGGTTGCCCCGCAAGGGGCGGGAAAAACGGCTGAAATGCAAGTGTAATAGCCGCTTTGCGGCTATTATACCATAGTTCCGCCCGGATGAGAAATGAAATCTTCATGAATTTTCATTTTCCCGCCCGGACGGCAACCTGTGCCGCGGCTTCCGACAGCTCCGCGCTTTCTGTCACGCTCTGCCTGTTCGCGACGCGGTCACTATTCCCCGCTCCGCCGGAAATGCCGCCGGGCTTCGCCTGGCCTGTTTTCCGGCCTGCGCGGCTCACTGTGCCGCGGCTCACGACGGCTCCGCGCTTCTGTGTTGTCACGCTGCGCGCCCTCCGCGACGGGCAACTGCTCGTCCCTCCGCAAAAAACACCTTGCGCCTGCGGCGCAACTGCTTTTTCGCCTGCGGGTCTCGCTGTTTCCCTGCTCCCGGGCGCTCCGCGCTTCTGTGTAGGGGCGGCCCTTGTGGCCGCCCGCGGGCGGGTGTGGGCACCCAGCCTGCATTTTCTCCCTTCCCATATGGCCGCGGCCCCGCTTGCCCCTACGCCGCACGCCACGCAGGGGGCCGATATCCACAGTATACACCGCGCGTAGTTTTGTGCTATAATAGGCGGGAAACCAGAGAGGAACGGGGGATTCACATGGCCGAGCTGCTGCTGCCCGGTGACATTCTATCCATGACGGCCCGGGCGGCCGACCGGCTGATGGGCGCGGGAAACGGGGACGCAGCGCTGCTGTACCTGTGGTTGCTGCGCCGGGGCGGACGGCTGGAGCCGGAGGCGGCCCGCCGGGCGCTGAAGTGGGACGTGCCCCGGCTGGAGGCGGCCCTGTCCGCCCTGGTCGGGCTGGGCCTGGCGGACGGCACGGCCGCGCCGGAGGCCCCCGCCCGGATGGAGCCGGAGGGCCCGCCGGAGTACACCGCCGCCGACATCACGCGGGAGCTGGAGGACGGCGCCTCCTCCTTCCCCGGCCTGGTGAACGAGGTGCAGCGGCGTCTGGGCAAGATCCTGTCCACGTCGGACTTGAAGAGCCTGTACACCCTCTACGACTACCTGGCCCTGCCGGCGGAGGTGATCTGCCTGCTGGTGAGCTGGTGCGTGGAGGAGTTTCAGCGGAAGTACGGCCCCGGCCGCAAGCCCCGCATGAGCCAGATTCAGAAGGAGGGCTTCGTGTGGCGGCGGCTGGGGGTGGACACGGCCCAGGCCGCCGAGGCCCACCTCAAGAAGCAGGCCCTCTACCGCAGCCGGGAGGGGGAGATTCTCCGCCTGCTGGATCAGCCGCCCCGCCCCCTGGTGGAGAAGGAGCGGAAGAAAGTGGCGGCCTGGACGGACATGGGCTTTGCCGACGAGGTGCTCCGCCTGGCCTACGAAAAGACGGTCTACAAGAAGCAGAAGATGGACTGGGACTACATGAACGGCATTCTGTGCGGCTGGCACCGGAAGAACCTGCACACCCTGGCGGAGGTGGAGGCGGGCGACCGGCAGCGCCGCCCGGTGGCCCAGCCCGCCATGCAGGGCCGCCCCGCCGCCCCCGGCGAGGCCGACCAGCGGGTGCGGGAGGATTTGGAGCGGATGCGGGAGTTCCTGCGCCGCCAGCAGGAGACGGAGGGAGAGTAAGCCATGGGATACGAGCAGAGCGTCCTGCGCCGGGCCACCGCCCGGCTGGAGGCCCAGCGGAAGGCCCGGGAGGAGGCGCAGGAGCGCCTGCGCTCCGAGATTTACGCCAAGCTGCCCCGGGTGGCGGCCATCGACCGGGAACTGCGGCGCACCATCACCCAGATCATCGCCGCCTCCCTGCGGGACGGCAGCGATCCGGTGCCCGCCATCGGTGTAATCCGGGATAAAAACCTGAGCCTCCAGGCGGAGAAGGCGGCGCTGCTGACCGAGCACGGCTATCCCGCCGACGCCCTGGACGACAAGCCCGCCTGCCCCAAGTGCAGCGACACCGGCTGGGTGGGGGCCAATATGTGCGCCTGCCTTAAGGCGCTGTGCACCGAGGAGCAGATCAGGGAGCTGTCCAAGCTGCTGGATCTGGGGGAGCAGTCCTTTGACTCCTTCTCCCTGGACTACTACTCCCCCCTGCCCTGGCCGGGGGAGTCCCTCTCCCCCCGGGAGAACATGGAGTTTATCTTCGACGTGTGCTCCAGCTATGCCCGGAAGTTCGGCCGGTTCTACTTCCGCAACCTGTTCCTCACCGGCGCGCCGGGGCTGGGCAAGACCTTCCTCTCGGCCTGCATCGCCCGCACCGTGTCGGAGAGCGGCTTCTCCGTGGTGTACGACACGGCGGTGAACATCTTCACCCGCTTTGAGGAGCAGAAGTTCGCCCGCGACAAGCTGGAGGCTGGAGAGGCCAAAGACGAGACCCGCCGCTACCTGGGCTGCGATCTGCTGATTCTGGACGATCTGGGCAGCGAGCTTTCCACCCCCTTTGTCCAGTCCGCCCTCTACACCCTCATCAACACCCGCCTGACGGCGGACAAGCGGACGGTGATCTCCTCCAACCTGACCATGGATCAGGTGCGCGCCCGCTACACCCCCCAAATCGCCTCCCGCCTGGAGGGAGAGTACCGCGTGCTCCCCTTCTATGGGGAGGATATCCGGCTGTTGAGAAAACAGACGCTATAAAATCAGGCAGAGGAGTGTCAACACTCCTCTGCCTGATTATTGCCTCCGAAGCAACTTATTTTGTTTTAAAAGATCTCGCAAAGATAATGGCACCTGTAATACCAAGCACAAGTGCGATTGCACGATACATCTGCAATCGCTCAAACAGCTCCGGTACGTAGCGGAATTCCGGGAGGTACAGCGTCGTAGCTATCAGATTGCCGCCGGTCAATAGGATGATTCCGACAATCCTCTGTGCCAGCTTCTTTGGATTTCTGTGTTTCATTGGCCAAATTCCTCAAGTCGGGATCCTAATTGTGATGCCGCTTGGATAGGTACCTAAACTGTATGTTGAGCTACGTCCATCTGGCAAAGTAACTAATATCTTTCTGCTTATTCCACTATTTGTAGGAATATAGCTTACTTGATATTTTAGTCCTAGTCTAGGTACCATATCAAGTTCATATTGGGTAGAACTTTCTGTAGAGGGCACTCCTCCATCTCCAATAAACGACCACCCAATATTAAGTGCAGTCCCAATCGTTTCAGCTCCTTTCAATAGGGCCCCTATTTCAATTGATACAAATTCTAATGTGGCAAATGTCACAGCCCAACTAATTGTCTTACCCGCATTATATTTATCAAGTTCCGCCTGAGTCCAAACAAATGGTTTCGAGGTAATTTGTTTTACCAACTTACTAGCTACTTTTTCCTCATCTTCATAGACCGTTTTAATTCTGGAATTACCTGTTGTATAGTTTGCTGTTATAACATAGTTAGGAGAGAAATGCTTTACATCCACAGTGATTGTCTTTGTAACTGTCCTATTAGAGCTATTGTAATAAGATGCATTTTTAGGTGTTTCAATAGCGCCTGCCCGTTTGCTAGGAATTAACTCTACCTTATAGTACAGTGTTTGGTTTGCTGGAATCTTAATAGTAAATGAGAGTTTCCCGTTACTAGGATTTTTGATATTTGTTATTAGGCTCGAATCTTTAACGTGATTAATTTGTACCCCCTTTTGCTCCAGATCAGTTAACATTTCCTGTGACGGGTCTTCATGCGCTGGATATTCCTGCTCGACAGGCGCCACTGCGGCAGCCACTACAGACGAACCGATGCTCAATAAAATGCTAAAGGTCAATAGATATGCAGTAATTCTTTTGATTAATTTCATATTTTCCCCTTCTTTCATTGAATGCCTCGGTTGACGTTTGCCGGCTAAATCCTCCCTCTACGCGCAGGCTGAGGCCTCTTTGTGTTTTGTGTTACAAGGAAAACCACGCATATTCTCTGCAAGTCCGATAAGAAGCC
>ENA-ORTH01001867-ORTH01001867.1-human-gut-metagenome-genome-assembly--contig:-NODE-1867-length-19097-cov-2.414662_pt1 | contig 19097 bp, 16 predicted proteins | sample MGYA00241914_ERZ509192 | MGnify/ENA primary metagenome ERZ509192 (study PRJEB26280, sample SAMEA2338826) | human gut metagenome | biome: human gut; feature: human-associated habitat; material: faeces... | reverse complement strand
TTCGCTACATATCGAACCATTCGTCGGCTCCCCGGTCGCGCAGTTCCTCGGCCAAGGCATAGCCCATCTTGCCGGACGAATGGTTCGATATGTAGCGAACGGGGTCGATCGGCTCGATCGTCGGGCCGGCCGTCACGAGCAGGGTCCGCCCCTGCAGCGAGCGCCGGCGGGCAAAATAGTCCGACACCGCACGCGCGATCGCGGCAGGCTCCTCCATCCGTCCTTTGCCCGAAAGGCCGCTGGCCAATTCTCCCGAAGCCGGTTCGATGATCCGGCATCCGTAGCTTTTGAGGCTGTCGAGGTTATAGCGGGTCGTCGGATGAGCGTACATATCGAGGTCCATCGCCGGGGCGACGAACACGGGACAACGCGCCGACAGATAAGTGGTCAGCAGCAGGTTGTCGGCCACGCCGGTAGCCATCTTCGCAATCGTATTGGCCGTAGCCGGAGCGACGACCAGCGCGTCGGCCCACTCGCCGAGCGAGACATGGCTGTTCCACTGTCCGCTCTCCGGATCGAAAAACTCAACGAGAATCGGGTGGCGGCTCAACGTCGCGAGCGTCAGCGGCGTGATGAACTGCTTGGCCAGCGGAGTCATCAGTACGCGCACTTCCGCGCCCTCGCGGATCAGTTCCCTGACGAGTATCGCAGCCTTGTAAGCTGCGATACTGCCTGTTACGCCGACGATTATTTTCTTGCCTCCGAGCATGTCTGCGACCGTTAAAAACTATTCGGCGATCGTCTCGGGCTGAGGCTCCGGTCTGTTCTCGCGGAAATAGACCTTTCCCTCCAGAAATTCCTCGGTCGCCACGAGCGTAGGCTTCGGCAGCCGCTCGTAGTATTTCGATATCTCGATCTGCTCCCGGTTTTCGAACGTCTCCTCGAGCGAATCGGTGACGCTCGAGAAATCGGCCAGCTTCCGGTTCAATTCCTGCTTGATCTCGCTGGCGATCTGATTCGCGCGGCGGGCGATCACGACCACGGACTCGTAGATGTTGCCCGTCGGCGCATCGATGTCGGTGAGCGTCCGGGTGACTGTGTTCGTCGGAATGCTACTTTTCTTGATTTCCATCTTTCGTTTCGGAATTATCTGATTGATTCGTATTGTCGCTGTTCGAGCCGTTCTGCAGGTCGCCGTACTTGGCCAAGTGCTTCTTGGCCTCCTCGAGCATCTTGTCGACCTCCTTCTTGTACTTGCTGTCGGGATATTGGTCGACGAAATTGTAATAGGCGTTCTGCGTATCGAGATACCGCTGGCGCTGCAGCGAAGCGACGCTGTTGCGCGCATAGAGACAGTGGGCGCTGACGATCAGATAGGCCAGCTCTTCGCGGTGACCGCTCTCGGGATACATATCGATGGCGTTCTGAAGCGCCGTAACGGCCGAATTGTAGTATCCTATATCGTAGTACACCTTGGCGTTCATGAAAGCCTTGTCGTAGAGTTTCTGCCTCAGCTCGATCATGTTCTCGATCAGCTGGTCCTTCTTCACGCTGTTCGGATAGCGGTCCAGATATTCCGTTATGGCCTGAAGAGCCTGATGCGTGGCCGTCTGGTCGTACTCGGGCTTAGGCGAGGAAAAGTAAAAACCCTTGGCATACATATACTCCGCGTCCTCCAGAAACGGGCTGCGCCCGAAACGGCGGCGGAAGCCGTCGAACAGCTCGGCGCTCGAAACGAAGTCCCCGCTTTTGTAGTAACAGAGTCCCGTATAATAAGCCAAAGTATCGGCGCGGGCCGACTGAGCGTACACGTGAGCGACGTCCTGAAAAAGCGTCAGCGCCTTGTTGTACTTCCCCTTATCGGTGTATTCGATGGCCGTCTGATACTTCAGGTTGCTGTCGTTGCTCTTGAGGACCTTGCTGTATCCGCTGCACGAGGCGGCCGTCACGCCCGCCAGCACGACCAAAGCTTTGTTTACGTCGATTCTCATCTTCAATTCATTAAGGATTAGGCGCCTACACCGACTCCGAACCGCTCCGAGAACGGTTCGTCGCCTAATTTCGGCAAAGTTATGTATTTTTAACGAGTTGAAAAAATATATATTGCGTTTCGGGCGGATATTATCCGCAGCCCCGGACGCCCCGGCATAGCCGGCACGGAGAGCGAGCCGCGCACCCGTTCCGCCGCCCGCCCGCAACGGACGGCCAATCCGCACGAAGGCTCTCCCCTCCGCAGAGACCATGATAAAAAAAGCCGTTTTTGTACGCGCATACGGAAAAAAATAGTTAGCTTTGTACGTTTGTTTCCGAAACGATTACTCAATTTAAATACAATTTAAAACGGATACGATTGTGGATATTTTCGAACGACTCAAACAGAATGCCGGGGGTCCGATCGGCCAATACCAGAAGCTGAGCCACGGCTACTACTCTTTCCCGAAGCTCGAGGGCGAAATCGGCCCGCACATGATCTTCCGCGGCCGCGAGGTGCTGAACTGGAGCCTGAACAACTACCTGGGCCTGGCCAACCATCCGGAGGTGCGCAAGGCCGACGCCGAGGCGGCCGCCGAGTTCGGCATGGCCTATCCGATGGGGGCCCGCATGATGAGCGGACAGACCAAGTGGCACGAGCAGCTCGAGCGCGAGCTGGCCGCTTTCGTGGGCAAGCCCGACGCCTTCCTGCTCAACTACGGCTATCAGGGAATGATCTCGATCATCGACTCGCTGCTCACACGCCGCGACGTGGTGGTCTACGACTCGGAGGCGCATGCCTGCATCATCGACGGGCTGCGGCTGCACACGGGCAAGCGCTTCGTATATCCGCACAACGACATGGAAGCCTGCCGCAAGCAGCTCGCCCATGCGACGAAACTGGCCGAGGAGAACGGCGGCGGCGTGCTCGTCATCACCGAGGGCGTATTCGGCATGAAAGGCGATCTGGGCAAGCTCGACGAGATCGTCGCGATGAAAAAGGACTTCAACTTCCGCCTGCTGGTCGACGACGCGCACGGCTTCGGCACGATGGGCAAACGCGGCTCGGGTACGCCCGAACACTTCGGCGTGACCGACGGCGTGGACGTGCTGTTCAACACGTTCGCCAAGTCGATGGCCGGCATCGGAGCGTTCGTATCGTCCGAGAAGTTCATCGTCGACTATCTTCGCTACAACATGCGCTCGCAGACCTATGCCAAGGCGCTGCCGATGCCTATGGTCAAAGGAGCGCTCAAGAGGCTCGACCTGATCCGCACGCATCCGGAGTTCAAGGAAAACCTGTGGAAAATCGTCCGTGCGCTGCAAAGCGGCTTCCGCGAGCGCGGATTCGACATCGGAGGCACGCTGTCGCCCGTCACGCCCGTCTATATGAAGGGCGGCGTGGACGAAGCCTGCAACATCGTCGTCGACCTGCGCGAGACTTACAACCTGTTCTGCTCGGTGGTCGTTTACCCGGTGATCCCCAAGGGAGAAATCATCCTCCGCATCATCCCGACGGCCGTGCACACGCTCGACGACGTGAACTACACGCTCGACTGCTTCGAGAAATGTCACAAGAAGCTGCTCGCCGGCGAATACAAAAAGCCCATGCCCGACATGAGCGAGAAATAAGTCCCTTACGGACGACACGAGACACGGGGCGCCTGCTATGCAAGCGCCCCGTGTTAGCGAACACAGGACACACATTCGATCAGCCTTCTGTCACAAATTCCCCTCCGGCGCAGGGGACTTCATATCGAGAAACCGGAATCGTCGAAAACCCGAGGGCCAGTTATTATATAAATTCATTCCCAGCCGTTATTTCAGCCGGCGGACGACACGGGCCGGATTGCCGGCCACGACGACGTCCGGCTCGACGTCGCGCACCACGACGCTGCCTGCGCCGACGACCGAGCGAGGCCCGATCCGGACGCCCGGACAGAGAATCGCCCCGCCGCCGATCCAGCAGTCGTCGCCGATCGCGACCGGACGACAGCTTTCGACCGGGCGGCGGCGCTGCTCGAAATCCATCGGGTGGGTGAAGGTGTAAATCTGAACGGCAGGCCCGATCAGCACATGGTCGCCGATGCGGACCGGCGCACCGTCGAGCATCACGCAGTTGAAGTTAATGAAAACGCCACGTCCGATGAACAGGCTGTAACCATAGTCGCAGTAAAAAGGCGGACGAATCAGGCATTCGTCCGAAGCATGAGGCAGCAGCTCGCCGAGCGCCTCGCGGTACCCGGGCGCATCCATCGACAGCGCGTTGAGCCGGCTCAGCAGCGCGGCCGCCCGGCGGCGATCCTCGCTCAGTTGCGGGTCGAGCGTCTCGAACTGCTCGCCCCGGAGCATCTTTTCCCTTTCGGTCATCGGTCCGCTCAAGAAGTAAATGTAAAGAAATAGTTCATAAAGAAGTTCCACAGCGTCACGACGCCGATTGCGATCAGCTTCGACAAATAGAACCCGACACGGGCCCGGTCGTTGAGCAGATAGATAATCAGGTTATTGATCAGCAGCCCGATAGCCGATATGCCGATAAACTGCATGTATTGCTGGGCCACCTGCGGATCGCGGCTATGGAAAGTCCACAGCCGGTTAAGCACGTAGTTGGTCGAGGCCGCCGAAATGAATCCCAGCGAGTTGGCGACATACTTGTTCAAGCGGAGCTTCTCCTTGCCGAGGAAGGTAATGCCGAAATCGACCGCCATGCCGGAAGCGCCGACAACGCAAAATTTGATGAATTGAATAAGCATATCTCGTTATTTTGCAATCGTTCTTATCCGTTCCGTCGGCCCGTTGAACCAAGTCGTCACCGGAAGGTTGGACACGGTGAAGCCTACCTGCCACGTGCGCTCCGGCAATTCGGGCACGACGAAACGCGCCTCGCGGCGGAGCGTCCCGCCGGCAGGAAGCAGGCCCTGCACTTCGGGCAAATCGTAGCGACGGGTCGTCTCGCTCAGGTTGCGCCACACGATGCCGACCTTCACCGAGTCGCCGTCGAAACGGTAGTCGTAAGGATAGGGATTGCGCAGCGTCAGACTCAGACGAAGCGTGTCGCCCGGCCGGACCTCGGAGGGCAGCGGACCGGTCTCGACCGCGATGCGGCGCACCGGAACGAACCGTCCGCAGCACAGATAGCGGAACGTCCGGCCGTTCGGCAACTGAACGTCGCGCGAGCCCGGCACGCTGTCCCACACCTGAATCAGCACGGGGCCTCCGGCCATCCGGTCGTCGTCGTCGCGCAGCTCGTACTGGCTCGTCCGGTAATAGATCGACGGCTGGGCATACGCCTGTCCGCCCGTATAGAAGGCATATTTGGCCGCCGCCGTATACTGGCCGTCGAATATCACGGGAGCTCCCGCAGCCTCCTGCGCGATCCGTCCGTAGGACGTCCGGTTGTCGAACACCTCGAAACGCAGGCCGAGCGGGTTGAATATCATCTCGATGCGAACCAGCGCGACGAGCGCGACGGTCACCCACCCTACCCGCACGACGTAGCGGCGCGGACGACCGCCCCGACGGGCATGGAGGAACAGCAGCGCGATCACGCCGAACGCAACGGGAATCTCCCATTGAGGCTGCACGTACCCGCGCAGAGTCGTCGACAGGAAAAAGAGGACGAACCCGGCCGACATGAAGTTGAGAGCCCGCAACACGGGCGTTTCGGCTCGGGTCTTCCACCAGACGGCGACAAAAACGGGAAACAGCAGCGGATTGAAGATCGCCAGCAGATTGAGCAGGTACTCGGTCACGAACGAAAACTGAAAATCTTTGTTGCGTCCGGCCAGATGATAGCGGAACGAAACCCAGTCGTGCCCGGACTGCCATCCCAGATGCGGAAGGATCAGCAGCAGCGTCACGACGCAGGCGGCGTAGAATTTCGGATTGCGCAGCAGGCGCAGGTTCGACAGCACGGTCAGCAGCACGACCAGCGCGCCGTGATACTTACTGTACGCGAGCGCTGCCATAGCGACGCCGAGCCACAGGGCATGGCTCCAGCGGTCGTCCTCGGTCAGGCGCTTGTAGCACCACAGGAACAGCGCGGTAAAAAGCATCAGCGGACCGTCGGGCACGGCCAGAAAGCCGTAAAGCTGCAGGATCGGCATCGCAGCGGCGATCAGGACGAACAGCCCCGCGTCGCGCACCGTCGCGGAATCGGGACGGACGATCCGCCACAGCAGATAGAGGTAGAGCGGCTGCAACAGCGTGAAGAAAAACCGCACGCCGAACTCTCCGCCCCAAAAACTTCCCAAGCGTACGAGCAGCGCCGTCATCGGCGGATGATCGAAATAACCCCACGCCAGCGACCGGGAAAACATATGGTAATAGGCCTCGTCGTTGGCCAGCTCGGTGCAGCCGGCCTGAATCAGGTTGGCGATCCACCACAGGCCCAGCAGCAGCCACAGCCGTACGTCGGGATTTCGCGATTGCAACAGTTTTCTCATTTCGGTCGAGTTACCCCGGACTTTCCGCGCGGGGAGGTTTCGGTCGGAATCTATCTTGCAAAGATACGAAAAAAGCCGCAACGAATCGCGCATGCCCGCAGCTTCCCGCCTCACGCACCGCGCCTGTGCCGGAAACGGCCGGTCCGCCGGAGAAAAAACGGACCGCGGCCGGCCTTTTTCAAACGGTCTTCACCGGCAGAGGCACGGCAAAACCGGAATTTTCGCCTCCCGGCCCACGGGAAACGGCTTCGTCGCAGACATAATCCGAAAACACGCCGCCCCCGAAAACAGGACCGAACGCCTTGTCCTTCCCGAATCGCCGGAAACGGTATGCCGAGCAACCGAAACACGTCGCAACAGCCGAAAAGGCCGGCATACGCCGATCCTACCCCTCCTTTTCAAAACTTTTCAGAAGCTCGATCTCGGCCGGCCAACGGCTTTCGTCGGGCGTCTCGAGAATCAGCGGAATGTCGTCGAAACGCTTGTCCCGGGCGATAAAGCGGAAAACGGTCATACCCAGAAAACCGTCGCCCAGATTCCGGTGACGGTCGACCCGGCTGCCCAGCGGCTTCATCGAATCGTTCAGGTGCATACCGCGCAGGTAACGGAATCCGACCGTGCGGTCGAACTCGTCGAAGGTCCTCTCGCACGCCTCGTCGCTCGTCAGGTCGTAGCCGGCGGCAAAGGCATGGCAGGTGTCGATGCAGACGCCCACGCGGCTCTGATCTTTCACGAGCGAGAGGATCGTCGCCAGCTGCTCGAACGAATATCCGACATTGGAGCCCTGCCCGGCCGTGTTCTCCACGACGGCCGTCACGCCCCGGGTCCGCTCGAGCGCCCAGTCGATCGACTCGGCCACGAGCCGCAGACATCGGTCGGCGCCAATCAGGCCCAGATCGCTGCCCGGATGAAAGTTCAGCCGGTCGAGCCCCAGCTGCTCGCAACGCTGCATCTCGTCGAGGAAGGCAGCGCGCGACTTCTTCAGCTCCTCGTCCTTGGGATGGCCCAGGTTGATCAGGTAGCTGTCGTGAGGCAGGACGACGCCCGGAGCGTATCCTCCCGCCCTGCAATTGGCCTCGAACGCGCCGATCGAGGACGGCTTGAGCGGCGCGGCCGACCATTGCCGCTGATTCTTCGTAAACAGGGCGAAAGCCGTCGCCCCGATCTTTTCGGCGTTCAGCGGAGCGTTTTCGACCCCTCCTGCCGCACTGACATGCGCTCCAAAATATTTCATCGTACCATGTTATTGTCGCGTCCGTCTCCTCGTCGCGCCGGAAAGGCGGACGCACCGGAGCAAAAATACGGATTTCCGAAGCAAAAAAAAGAGGGTCCGCTCAATCCGGGTCAAAATTGCTATCTTTGCGCAAGACTCAACCCTGCGCAGACTATGAAACCCCTGAGAATTTTTCTGTTGCTTGCAGGACTTCTGCTGGCTTCGAGCCGAGCCGAAGCCCAGTTCTCCATTTCAAAAGTCACACCGAAAGAGGCGGACGTCAAAAACTTTCGGGACACGATCAAGCAGCTGTCGGCCGTCAACAACCAGTTCTTCAGCGAAGCGCGCTACCGGGCCGAGAAAAAACGTTTGCGCAAGGAACGGAACACGATCACCTGCACGGTCGGGCTATCGTTGAACCAAACCGGCTTCGACAACTGGGCCCCGGGCGGAAACAACACGTTCGACGCGACCGCCTCGCTGCTCTATACGCACGTCTACACCCGCGACAAACTGAACATGACCTACTCGTTCGACTCGAAATACGGCATGAACGTCATTTCGGGAACGACGTTCAAGAATCTCGACTACTTCATTTTCAACCTCAACACGGGATGGGCCATCTCGAAGAACTGGTCGTACAGCGCCAGCGCCAACCTGCGAAGCCAATGGTCGAAAGGATACAAGTCGGTCACCGAGAAAATACTGGTCAGCAACTTCATGTCGCCCGGCACGCTGACGCTCGGCGTCGGCTTCACGTACCGGGCGCTGAAGAAAGTGCCGCTGATCGTGACGGTCAACCCCCTGAGCGGCAACATGCAATTCGTTCTGGACGACTCGCTCTCGCGGCAGGGCGCCCACGGCGTGCCGGCCGGCAAGCACCAGAAAAGCTCGCTCGGATCGACGCTGCGCATCGACCTGAGCCAGCCGATCGCGGGAGGAAAGATGAACTACATCACTTACTTTTATGTCTCGACGAACTACGAGCAAAACAACTACGTCGAATGGCAAAATACGTTCAACATCATCGCAGCCAAGATATTCAACATCGGGCTTTTCTGCCGCATGGTCTACAACGAGCCTCAGGCGACGCCTCGGAACCGCTCGCTTCAATGGACCTACAAAATCGGGGTCGGATTGTCCTATACGTTCAAAAACAAGTAGCTTCGGGTACGGGAATTGCCCATGGCCCCGACAAGAAACTTTCGCTAAAACGACATGTACAAAAACAGTAAATTCACGATTCTGCTGCCGACCGTGATCGCCTGCTCGCTGGCAGCAGGGATGTTACTCGGCAGTTTTCTGCTGCGCAGCGGCGCGGACCGACCTGCACGCAGGGCCGCGCTTTCCGTAGCCGGGACCGATAAGCTCAACATGCTGCTCCGCCTGATCGACGCGCAATATGTCGACACGGTACGGATGGACTCGCTCACGGAAGAAATCATCCCGCTGATTCTCGAAAATCTCGACCCGCATTCGATGTATTTCAGCGCGAAGGACCTCGCTCAGGCCAACGAGACGATCGAAGGAGAGTTCGACGGCATCGGCGTCGTGTTCAACATGGCGACCGACACGGTCATCGTGCTGAACGTCATCGCCGGCGGACCGAGCGCCAAGGCAGGCATACAGGGAGGAGACCGGATCGTGACGGTCGAGGACAGCACAATCGCCGGAGTCGGAATGGACCAGAACGAAGTAGTGAAAAGGCTCAGGGGTCCTCGAGGCAGCGAAGTCCGGCTCGGAATCCAGCGCTCCGGAATCGACGGGTTGATCCCGGTCACCGTCCGGCGCGACGCCATTCCGATCAAGAGCATCACGGCTTCGTACCTGATCCGCCCGGATATCGGCTATATCAAGTTCGATCAATTCTCGGTCAACGCCTACAAAGAACTGAGCGAAGCGATCGGACAGCTCAAGGGACAAGGCATGCAGAAGCTCATCCTCGACATCCGGGGCAACTCGGGCGGCCTGCTCGAACAGGCCATCGCGATCTCGAACGAGTTCCTGCCCGCCGACAAGATGATCGTCTACACGCAGGACCGCGCGGGAAACAGGGAGACCCAATACAGCGACGGGCAAGGAGAGTTCACCGACGAACAGCTGGTCGTGCTGATCGACGAATACAGTGCCTCGTCGAGCGAGATTCTGGCCGGAGCGCTTCAGGACAACGACCGGGGCACGATCATCGGCCGCCGCTCCTACGGCAAGGGACTGGTCCAAAGTCAGATCCCGTTCCCGGACGGCTCGGCGGTCCGTCTGACCGTCGCGCGCTACTACACGCCGACGGGACGGTCGATCCAGAAACCGTACAGCGACGGAACGGAAAGCTACAACCGCGAGCTGCTGTCGCGCTACGAGCATAACGAGCTTTTTTCGGCCGACAGCATCCATTTCGCCGACAGCCTCAAATACGTGACCGAAGGCGGCAAGGTCGTCTACGGCGGAGGAGGCATCATGCCGGACATTTTCGTACCGGCCGACACTTCGGACATGACCCCTTATTTCAGAGAGGTGGCTGGGCGCAACATTCTCTACCGTTTCACGCTCGACTATACGGATCGCCACCGCGCGCAACTGAACGGAATCCGGACGCTCGAGGAACTGGACCGCTTCTTCGGCTCGCAGCCGGACCTGCTCGGCGAATTCGTCCGCTATGCGGCCCGGCAGGGCGTGGCACCGAAACCGGCCGAAATCGAACGCTCGAAAGAGGTCATGCTGGCCCAAATCAAAGCCTACGTAGGCCGCAACACGCCGCTGGAGGACAATGCTTTTTACCACAACATCCAAAGCATCGACAACGTGGTAAAACAGGCGCTCGAGGTGCTGTCGGCTCCCCGGCCGGACAACGAGCTCCATGTCCGGGACACGGTCGCGCGGACCGAGCCGTCGCTTTAGCGCAGCGGGAAACAACGCGACGTCGCATGCTTACGTCACACCCGACATACTTTTATTGCAAGTATCCTCGACATTACAATCGACTCGCCCGGACGACCCGGACAAACGGACCGTTTCCGACCGGAACGATGCCTTGTCGCTAAGACGGCGAAAAGTCGGGAGAGCTCCTGCAAGCACGCGATCGCGAAAAACCGGGACGGTGTGCGTAGCCTCATGCACATTTATTTCAAGACGCTTACATGACTATGCTGTCGCGTAAGTCGCCTTCGATCCTTTCCTTTCGTTCGGACCACCGTCCGATTGTTTCCGGGTTATATGGGAGAATCAATGCCGGCGCACCGAAATATGCTATCAGGGGTTTGAAATACCTTCTCCGAGCGTTCGGCCGTCGATATTTCTCAACCGTATATCAGATAACCGGCTACGCCCGAGAGCACGATCAGCAGGATCGGATCGATCTTGCGCAGCGAAGCCAGAAAGACCGCGCCGAAAATCAGCCAGCTCTTGTAGTCGATAAAGGTGACCGGAGTGAACAGCACGGCGCCTGCCAGTGCGATCATGGCCAGAATCATCGGCCTCATGCCGTACATGACTCCGCGGATGTAGGCATTGTTCCGCAGGGCCAGATAAAAGCGCGTCAGTACGATCATCAGCGTCATGGCGGGCAGGCAGACGGCCGCCGTCGCTACGACCGCTCCCCAGACGCTGCCGGTCACGACGTAGCCGATATAGGTCGCGCTGTTGATCGAGATCGGCCCGGGCGTCATCTGCGAAACGGCAATGATGTCGGTCAGCTCCTCGTTCGTGATCCAGCCGTGGGCGATCACCACCTCGTGCTGAATCAGCGACAGCATCGCATACCCCCCGCCGAAGCCGAAAAAGCCGATTTTCAGATAGGATAGGAACAGTTGCAGATAGATCATGGCTTCAGCCCCTTTCTTTTCAGACAGAACGTCCAGCCCAGCCCTCCGACGGCCCCGACCAGAATCAGATAGACGGGCGAGAATCCGAAATACCACGTCGCGCCCAGCGCCAGAGAGGCCAGTACGAAACGCCATGCCCCGAGCCCCTTGGACAGATGAATGATCGGGGCCAAAATCAGCGCCACCACGGCCGGACGCATGCCCTTGAACACGGCCTCGACGACCGGCTCGTGCTCGAACGAAACGAAAAACAGCGCCACGAGCAATATGATGACGAACGAAGGTACGACGACACCGAGCACCGAGCTGAACGCCCCCCGGTAACGATCGATCTTGTAGCCGACGAAAACCGCCGTATTGAGAGCCAAGGGCCCCGGCGAAGTCTGGGCGAGCGTCAGCAGGTCGAGGAATTCCTCGCGAGCGATCCACGCCCGGCGATCGACCACTTCCTTTTCGATCAGCGGAACCATGGCGTATCCCCCGCCGAAGGTAAATACCCCGACCTTGAAGAACGACCAGAAAAGATTCAACGATTTCTGCATAAAGTCTTTTTCTCCTGTAATTCGCCCGCTCGCTCGCTTTCGTCCGTTTCCGCACGGACTTTTCTCCCGGAAACGGACGGAAGCGCCGGTCGGGCCCCTTCCGCCAAATCCGCGGCTTCGCCGTTTCCTCTATGACGGATACGTACGCATTCGGAAACGGAAACCGCGAGCGACTTCTTCCTCCGATTGCGTCCGCCGCCTTGCACCGGTCCCCGAAGGAGTCCGGAAACACCGGTCTCGCGCAACCGGATACTGCGGGCACCTGCGGCACGGCGCGCACCGCTAAAGAGCGTCCCGCAAAGTTCCTACCAGCCGTTTACGAACGCGACCGAGTGCGCAGCCACGACGCCGGCCGTTTCGGTCCGAAGACGGCTGCGGCCGAGCGAAACGGCCCGGAAACCGCTGTCGAGCGCCGAGCGGATTTCATCGGAAGAAAAATCGCCCTCGGGCCCTATAAGGATCAGCACCTGCTCCCGGGGGCCGAAAGCCTCCCCGAGCGGAGTCCGGTTCCCGCTCTCCTCGCAATGGGCGATCAGCCGGCTACCCGCGCAAGGGAGCTCCAGCAGCTCACGCAAAGGCATCGGAGAATCGACCCGGGGCAGATAAGCCTTCAGCGACTGCTTCATCGCACCGGTCACCACACGGAGTATCCGGTCTATCCGGAGCGTCCGCCGCTCGCAGCGGTCGGTCAGCACGGGCGTGATCCGGTCGACGCCGATTTCGGTCGCCTTCTCGGCGAACCACTCGTAACGGTCGACGTTTTTCGTCGGCGCGACGGCCAGATGCAGCGAGTAAGGGCGTTGCCCGAAGCCCTGCTCGCAGCCGAGTATCTCGAGCCGGCAGCCGCGCGGCGAATCGTCGGCGATCTCGGCCCGGCACATCGCGCCCCGGCCGTCGGTCACCCACAGGCTGTCGCCCCGGCCCAGACGCAACACGCGGACGGCATGCTTCGACTCCTCTTCGCCGAGCAGATAGCTTCCGGAAGCAGGGTCCAGATCGGGGGCGTAAAATAATTGCATAGAAATAGGCGTTTTGTGGATCGGTATCGCTACTTTTGCAATAGCGTCCCGAACTCTCCGGGCAAAAGTACAAAACAACCGACGAACTCACAACGTTTGCCATCGATGAAAAAATTTTCGTTTCCGCTCATCGTTCTCTTATCGATAACCGCCATGTCAAGCTGCCGCAACAAACAGGCGGAGGTCAATCCGCTGCTCGCCCCGTGGGACACGCCCTACGAGGTTCCTCCTTTCGACAAGATCGAAATACGCCATTACAAGCCGGCCGTCGAGCAGGCCATTGTCCGTCACCAAAAGGAAATCGACTCGATCGCATCGAACCCGGCGGCCCCGGATTTCGAAAATACGATCGCCGCGCTCGACCGGAGCGGGGAAACGCTCGACCGGGTCTACACGACCTTCTCGCTGGTCGCCGCAGCCGACAACAACGAGGCGATGCAGCAGGCCGATCTGGAAATATCGCCGGCGGTAGCGGCCCATCGGGACGACATATACCTGAACGAAAAGCTTTTCGAACGGGTGGAGGCTGTCTACGAGAAGCTCGACTCGCTGCCGCTCACGCCCGAGCAGAAACGTCTGACGGAACTCACGTACAAAAACTTCGTGCGCGCCGGAGCCGGTCTTACGCCCCGCAGCAAGAAACGGCTGCGCGAGATCAACTCGGAACTGACGACACTCGGCATCCGCTTCGGCAATAACCTGCTGGCAGAGAACAAGGACTTCGCGCTCGTGCTCGACAGCCTCAAGCAGACGACCGGCCTGCCCGACGACGTGGTCAATGCGGCGGCGGCCGAGGCCGAGGCCCGGGGTATGAAGGGGAAATACGTCTTCACGCTCGGCAAACCCAGCCTGATTCCGTTCCTGACCTACGCCAAAGACCGCAACCTGCGCGAGCGGCTCTACCGGGGCTATCTGAACCGGGGAGCCAACGGCGGCGACCACGACAACACGCGGATCGTCGAGCGGATCGTCAGGCTGCGCTCCGAGAAGGCCGCCCTGCTCGGCTATCCGTCTTACGCAGCGCTCAAGCTCGACGGTACGCTGGCCGCGACGCCCGAGCGAGTATACGAGATGTTCGACCGACTCTGGGAACCGACGCTGAAACTGGCCGGCGAGGAGCTCGCCGAAATGAAGGCGATCAAGGCGGCCGAAACCGGCGACAGCACGTTCGCCTCGTGGGACTGGTGGTACTACGCCGAACGGCTTCGCCAATCGAAATACGATCTCGACGAAGAGGCCCTCAAGCCGTACCTGTCGCTCGACAATGTCAAGCAAGGCGTTTTCATGCTCAGCAACCGGCTCTGGGGACTGACTTTCCGCCCCGTGTCGATCCCGGTCTATCATAAGGAGTGCCTGACATACGAGGTTCTCGACAAGGACAACGCGCATCTGGGCATCCTCTACTTCGACCTGTACCCGCGCGAGGGCAAGCAGGCCGGAGCATGGTGCGACGCATTCCGGCCCGAGCGGTACACGGCCGACGGACAGCGCGTCGCGCCGGTCGTGACGGTCGTAGCCAACTTCACGCCTCCCCGAGGCAACGCTCCGGCTCTGCTCAGCCTGGACGAAACCGAAACGCTGTTCCACGAGTTCGGACATGCGCTGAACAACCTGTTCGCCCAGACCCGATATAAAGGAACGGGCATGAACTCGATGGAGCTCGACTTCGTCGAAATGCCGTCGCAGATCATGGAGAACTGGGCCACCGAGCCCGAAATGCTCCGCGCCTATGCCAAACACTACGCTACCGGCGAGACGCTCCCTGCCAATATGATCGCGCGCATCGTCCGCAGCAAGCTGTTCAATCAGGGATTCATGACCGCCGAACTGCTCGCCGCAGCGCAACTCGATATGGACATTCATACGCTCGGAGCGTCGGACACGCTCGATCCGACGGAACTCGAGCGCCGCTCGCTCTACGAACAGCGGGGATTGCTGCCGCAGATCGCCTCGCGCTACCGGTATCCCTACTTCGCCCACATATTCAACGGCGACGGATATGCGGCGGGCTACTACAGCTATCTGTGGTCGCAGATGTACGATGAAGACGCCTACGAAGCTTTCCGGCAGAGCGGCGACGTATTCAGCCGCGAGCTGGCCCGTTCCTACCGGAGAAACATTCTCGAGCGGGGCGCCGCCGAGCCGGGAGCCTCGCTGTACCGGAATTTCCGGGGAAGCGATCCCGACATCCGGCCGCTGCTGGTCGCACGGGGACTGGCCCCCGCCCCGTCTCCTTCCGATACGACGGCCGTGCGGGATACGGCCGTAATTCTCCAAGTATCGGCCGACACGACCGACGGCAAGAGGCAATAAGTCCAAGACAAGTAACAGCCCTATTTCGCTAAGGCGTACCGTCGTCCGTTCCGGCGTGTCATCGGCAAGCCGGAGACCAGCCTTATCACCGCGTGTCACACGACACACAAGAAAATCAGGAAATACAGCCGTGCCGAAAGTTCGTCGCAACCGATCGCCCGGCAACAAGTCAAGACAGGCAACAGCTTCTCGTGACAGCATACCGACATCCGTCCCGGCATGTTACCGGCAAGCCGGGGACCTACCTTACCCAGCACGGCAAGTCGAATAACGGCGGACAAGCAGCGGACAGGCAACGCACGCCGCACCGAAAACCCGTCGCAACCGACGCTGTCCAGCAATCGCGGCCGAGCCGCCGATCCGACGGCATCCGCAATGACCGGCGGTTCGTTCCAGCGCCATGGCGAATTTCCGAAGCGAAAACGCGGGGCAACGGAGTACCGGACCATGCGTTGCCTTGCACACCCAAAAGCTCCGCCATACATGAAAGACGGCGGAGACGGATATACGAAAGGGGAGGCTCGCGCCTTCCCTTTCGTATATTGACGTTCCTCGGCTCTCCGACGAACGCGCCGGATCGGCCGGCACTTATTTCACAGGCTTCCCTTGGCTGTCTACCACGACCAGATCGCCCAGACCGAGCGAGCGCACGCCGGCCAACTGCGTCTTGGCGTCGCCCACGATGACGATCGTCATCCGGTCGAAATCGATATACTGCCCGATCACCTGTTTGGCCTCGTCGAGAGTCATATCCTTAAGCGTCTGCTCGTTGCGCTTGACGTAATCGTCGGCCAAGCCGTAAAGGGCGATCTTGCGCAACATAGCCAGTTGGGCCGCCGGCGTCTCGAACGATCCGTTCATCGTGCGCAACAGCGCCTGACGGGTCCGGTCCAGAAACTCCTGCGAGTAATCCGCGCCGTACGAGGAAAGAATATCGCGGAACAGAGCGACCGACTCTTCGGTCACGATCGCCTGAACGCTCGAAAGAGCTTGGAAATTGTTGTAGTAATTGCCCTGCACGAAATGGGAATACGCCCCGTAGGTATAGCCGTGCTGCAAGCGCAGGATCTCGAACAGCAGGCTGCCCGAGGAGGCACCCAGCTTATCGTTGACGATTACGGCCGGATAGGCCTCGGGACTGCGCATCGGCATGGCCTTGGAACCGATCAGCACATAGGACTGGCGCGCTCCGGGATAATCGACGAAGAGAACCTTGCCCGCGGGCTCCGTGCCGTCTTCGCCGATCTCGGGCTGACGGACGTCCTTGGCCGGCCAGTTCCCGGTCAGCGACGCGAGCGACTTCTCCACCTCGGACTGAGTGAAACCTCCCACGAAGCTCATGCGCGCGACTTTCGGGCTGAAGCACTCGTCATAGAAAGCCTTCAGATCGTCGAGCGTGATCGACTGAAGCGACGCTTCCGTGCCGCTCGGATTCTCGGACAAGACGCTGCCCGCGCCGTAAAGCGCCTTGTCGAAAACGCTCTGAGCGATCGCCTCCGGTTCGGTCGCGCGCTGGCGGACGTTATCGATCGCCCGCTCCTTGACTACGGCGAACGACTGCTCGTCCCAACGCGGATGGAGCAGCATCTCCTCGACCAACTCCATCGCCCGGACGAAATTCTTTTTCAGGCAAAGGCCGCTGAGCGTCATCGACTCGCGGCTGCATGCGACCCGGATCGAAGCGCCGAGCTGTCCGATCGCCTCCTCGAGCTGCTCGGGCGTCTTCGAGGCTGTTCCCTCGTTCAGCATCTGCGCGGTCAGATAAGCGACGCCCACCTTGCCGGGAGCATCGAGTAGCATGCCCTGATTCAACTCGATCGAGAAGTTCACCAGCGGCAGCTCGCCGTACTCGATTCCCTTGATCTGCATTCCGTTGGGCAGAGTCGAGCTCCAGACAGCAGGTACGCTGAGTTCGGGCGTATTGGCCATCAGGGCGGGCTCGACGCTGCGGTCGATCTGCGAGGGAGTCTTCTCGTACGGGTCGTCGACGATCTGTCCGCCCTCGGAGCTCATCTGCTGGTCGTCGATCGACTCCTGCTCGACCTGAGCCGGCACGGAACCGGTCACGGCCAAAGCGGACTGTCCCTCGGGATAGATGCTGACCGACAGGAACGGACGCCCCTTGACGTACTTCTCGTACACGCGCATCACATCGTCGACAGTCACTTCGCGGTACTTGTCCAACTCCCGCAGCGAACGGTCGGGCGCGCCGCCGAACACGTTGTCGCGCGCCATGGAAATCGCCTTGCCGTTGGTAGAAGTCAGCCGGTTATACGTACGCGTCTCCTCCTGATTCTTGTAACGCTCGAGGTCTTTCGGATCGATCCCCTCCTTTTCGAAGCGGGCGAGCGCCTCGTCGAACGCAGCCTGCACGTCGTCGAGCTTCACGCCGGGGAAGGTTTTGGCATCGAAAACGATCAGTCCCGCCACTTCCAGCTGATAGCTGAACATCTCGACCTCGGGCGCGAGCTTGCGCTCCTCGACGAGCACCTTGTACAGCGGCGACTTCTTATCGCCGGCCAGCAGGTTCGTGAGAAAATCGAGCGCATAGCCGTCTTCGTTATAGGTTTCGACCCCGGGATAGGCAAGCAACAGCATCGGCGCGTTGCAGAAGACATCCTCGTACGAAATCTTCTTCGTCGAGTCGAGCGTCACGTTCTGCACCTGCGGAGCCTCGGGCTTGCCTCGGTCGGGTATTTCGCCGAAATACTTTTCGATCAGTTTTTTGGCCTCTGCCTTGTCGAAATCGCCCGCTACGACGAGGGTAGCATTGCTGGTCGTGTAATATTTGTCGTAAAACTCCTTGACGTCATCGACCGTCGCGCTGCGCAGATCGGGAATTTCCCCGATCACGGTCCAGCTATACGGATGTCCCTGCGGAAACAGGTTCTTGAATGTCAGATCCCACGCCAGACCGTAAGGCACGTTCTCGCCCTGACGTTTTTCGTTCGACACGACGTCGATCTCGCGTTTGAGCCCGCCCTCGGTCACCGTATTGATGAAATAGCCCATACGGTCGGACTCCATCCACAGCACCTTCTCCAGCGCATCGCGCGGCACGGTCTCGAAATAGACGGTACCGTCGTTGCTCGTGCCGCCGTTGAACGTGCCGCCGAGCGCGTCTATTTTCTGGAAAAAGGCGTTGCGCGGCAGGTTCTCGGAACGCTGGAAAAGCATATGCTCGAAAAAGTGCGCGAAACCCGTCTTGCCTGGTTTCTCGCGGTTGCTGCCCACATGGTACTGGATAGCCACGGAAACGACCGGATCGGAGGTATCCTGGTGCAATACGACCTCGAGACCGTTGGGCAGCCGGTACTTCTCGTACTCGAGAGAAGCGCGGTCGTCTGTTCCGCTCGCACAACTACTCATGCCGAAAACGGTTAGGGTGAGAAACGGAAACAAAGAAAGCTTTTTCATAGATTCTATCGGTTATTGACTTCATACATTGAAAATTATTGACTTCGGACCACAGGGATGCAATCCGTAATTCGACAAAGTTAACCATTATCTGGCACAATCAGGCAAAAAATCGCGCAATACCGTTTCAAATGCAGTAAGGCGGGCACGAAAAAATTCCATGCGAAATCGGGCCGGTCTCGGGCACGGAGGTAACGGGCACAGCGCAAACCGGCAAGAAAAGGAGTTTCGGCTTCCGGTTTCATTCGCTACATACTGAGGATAATTCGTAGGATTCGGCCCGGAAATTTTCCGGAAAAACGATTTTTTTCTCCTCAATTGCTCCCGCCTTTGCTTATATTTGTCGTCAAAGAGCCATTCGAAATGACCCGGCGCGAAATATGGGATACGGTGTACGGCGCGGCCGCGGCGGCTTACGA
>ENA-ORTH01001864-ORTH01001864.1-human-gut-metagenome-genome-assembly--contig:-NODE-1864-length-19160-cov-15.776655_pt1 | contig 19160 bp, 11 predicted proteins | sample MGYA00241914_ERZ509192 | MGnify/ENA primary metagenome ERZ509192 (study PRJEB26280, sample SAMEA2338826) | human gut metagenome | biome: human gut; feature: human-associated habitat; material: faeces... | reverse complement strand
ATCGCAGGCGCAGATCGACGCCCGCCAGCACGCTTTCGACAACCAGCCCGACCCGACCACGCTCGTCAGCCGCGAAGAAATCCGCGCAGCCCTGCTCGACCGCCATACCGCAGCCACGCAAGACAAGCTCGACGGGGCGCACGTGGCCATTTGTGGCTGCGGTGGTCTCGGATCGACGATTGCGGTGGCATTGACCCGCATTGGCGTCGGCCACCTGCATTTGATTGATTTTGATCGCGTGGATATGACGAATCTGAATCGTCAACAGTATTTTTTGAAGGATCTCGGCCAGTACAAAACGGAAGCATTGCGCAGCAACTTGCGTCAGATCAATCCTTTTATCGATATCACCATTGATACCGTGAAAGTGACCGACGAGAACGTGCCGACGCTGTTCGACAATGAAGATATTATTTGCGAAGCGTTCGACGTGCCGGAAAACAAGACGATGCTGGTGAACGCCGTGCTTGAGAATCTGCCGAATAAGAAGTTGGTGAGCGCTTCTGGAATGGCAGGATTCCGCAGCTCCAATTTAGTGAATACTCGTCGCGTTTCAAAGAATTTCTACTTCTGCGGCGATGGCGAAACCGCTCCGGTGCCGGGTGCTGGTCTGATGGCACCGCGCGTGGGTGTGGTCGCCTGCCACGAAGCCAATATGATCACTCGCTTGATTCTTGGCGAAGAAGACGCCTGACAGCGGAACGCAACCACAAACGCAACCACAAACGCAAATTACAACGAATAACACGACACTGATCGCATAGTAAGGATTAACCATGAGCACCGAAAACACGATCACCACCGCGGAAAAGGACTTCGCGGCAGCACCGAACGCCACACTCGACGAGCTGGTCGGCACCACCACGAATACCGCACTGCTGCCGGAGCCGGATGCGCACGCATATGACGAAATCGCCACCGGTGACGCCGATCCGCTGATTCTCGGCGGACACAAGTTCACAAGCCGTTTCATTCTCGGATCCGGCCGCTACGATCTGAACCTCATCAAGGCGACCATTGAGAACGCAGGCACGCAGATCGTCACCATGGCGTTGCGCCGCTGCCGCACCACCGAAAACAATCTGCTCGACTACATTCCGAAGGGCATCACCATGCTGCCGAACACGTCCGGCGCACGCAATGCCGAAGAGGCGGTGCGCATTGCCCGTCTCGCGCGCGAAGTCTGCCAGACGGATTTTGTGAAGGTGGAAATCGAACATGAGGCGAAGTATCTGCTGCCCGACAATGAGGAAACCATCAAGGCCACGAAACAGCTGGCAAAAGAAGGCTTCGTGGTCATGCCGTACATGTTCCCCGATCCGATCGCGGCGAAGCGTCTTGAGGACGCGGGTGCGGCTTGCGTGATGCCACTGGGCGCGATGATCGGCTCGAATAAGGGCCTGCGTGCACGCGATTTCATTGAAGTGATCATTAAGAATTCCAATGTTCCGGTGATCATCGACGCTGGTATTGGCCGTCCGAGCCAGGCCGCGGAAGCCATGGAAATGGGCGCGGACGCGGTGATGGCATACACGGCCATCGCTTCCGCCGGCAATATTCCGCTGATGGCACGCGCGTTCAAGAAGGCGATCGAAGCGGGTCGCGAAGCGTATTTGTCTGGCTTGGGCAAGGTTACGGAAGATCATGCCGTGCCGTCCAGCCCGACGAACGAGGCCGACTACATCGGCTGATTTGCGCTGAATCCCATAATGGGGATTCGCGCAAAGACCATACTGAAAAGGGGCGTTTGCCGAACGTACGTGATGCACTCACGTTCGGCGAACGTCCCTTACTTGTATCCTGCGTTACCTGCAAACGCTACTGCTGCAAGGCTTCCTTAAGATCGCGATTCTGGAATCGTTCGTGCAGCAGGCAATATCCGCCGAACGCAACCAGCCAAATCAGACCGGCGATCGCAGAACCAATCGTGTCCGTCGACAGGAACAACGTGACATACACGAGCACAAAGAACGCGACCGCAATCCAATCAAACACCTGCCAGGCGGGCATGACGAAACCGTCCGGCAGAAAATCGCTGCTCTGACGATACTTGCAGTGGGCGAGCATCGTCAGCACGTAAATGAAAATCACCACGGCGCTAGCGGCCGAAGCAAACAGCACAAACGCGCCGGAAATGCCCGGAATCGCGTTGATAATCGGGGAGAATAGAATCATGCAACCTGAAGCGATGATCGCATTCGCAGGCACCTTGTGATCGGAAACTTCAGCCAAACGCGCCATCGCAGGCGACTCGGAATCAGAAGCCAGCTGATACAAGTGGCGACCTGCCGAATAAATCAGCGAATTCAATGCCGACGCGGCCGCCGTAATCACCACGAAGAAGACCAGTGCGGCAGCCCAATCAAGACCCGCATATTTGAACACCATGATGAACGGAGATCCGAACGAACCGTCGGAATTCTCGTGGAAATTACGCCACGGCACAATAGCCATGATCGCGATCAGCGCGCCCACGTAGAAGATCAGAATACGCATGATCAGCTCGTTCACGGCCTTCGGCAGCACCTTGCGCGGATTCTGCGTTTCCGACACCGTGACGCCCACGAATTCGATGAGCTGGTAGGCGAAGAACACCATTTGGAAGCTCATGAAGAAGTTCATCCAGCCGTTCGGCGCGAGCTGGAAGCCGTCGGTGATATTCGTGAGGCTCACCGCGGCGCCCGACACCGTGCCGTCCACGCCTTCGATGTGCGTGGCGGGGTAGCTGAAGCCGATGATTAGCATCACGATGGCGGTAACGATCAGACCGACGATCAGCGTGATTTTGATCATGGAGAACCAGAATTCCGCCTCGCCGAACACTTTCACGGCAATGAGATTGATGCCGGTGAGCGCCACGAGGAAGCACAGTTCGATAAGCCATTTCCACGCGTTGAGGTCTATGCCGAACGTACCGAAGAACGTGACGAAATACGTGCTGACGGCTGTGATTTCGGTCATGCCGGTCAGAATGAGCACGATCCAGTACGTCCAGCCGGCGAACTTGCCCCACCCGCGGCCGAGATAGCGCGTGATGAAGTTGATGAAGGTGTGCTGGCTTGGGTCGCTGTACATCATTTCGCCGATGGCGCGCATGAGCAGGAACATGATGAGGCCCACGCCGATGTACACGAGGATGATGCTCGGTCCGGTCAGCGCGATCGACTTGCCGGAGCCGAGGAACAGGCCGGTGCCGATGGTGCCGCCGATGGCGATGAATTGGACGTGGCGGTTTTTCAGGCCGCGTTCCATGTCGTTGCCTTTGTCGAGGCTTTCGACGGATTTGATTTGTGCGGTTTCCGTCGCGTCGGACGTGCTTGTACCAGTTTTTCCGGTTTTCGTATTCCCAAAAGTCATAATGTTCACACCCTACCGCGTCAACCGCACAATCTCTGCCGTTGTTCGTACCGCGAAATGCGCTATATGTGGCAGATTCGCATCTTTTCCAAAAAACGCTTTGCGACGGGTGGAGTCAGCTTGCCAAGGTTTTCAGCTTGCCACGGAGCGATTCGTTTTCGCGTTCCAGCTCGTCGATGCGCCGAGCCTGTTGTTTGATGATGACAAGCGCCGTCTCGCTGTCAAGGCCGCTGCTCGCGCTGAGAGGTGCAGGCGGCACGGCGATGGCAGCCGCATCGGATGGGACGGGCACGTCAGCGGATATACACCCCCCCCCGACACGTTCGCCCCGTCCAGCGAATTCGGAGCATTTTCAATATTTGCCTTATCGGGATTGGCGATTCCTGCGATGTCGTCGAGTTTCTCCTTGCGCGTCACCGCATGAACATACAGGTTGACGAGCTCCGTAATGATTTCGCCGTTACTCATGTTACTGCTACCGTTCACGGATTTGAGGACGGCAGCCTTCCAACGCGCCACACTTCGTTCTATACGTTTATACCCAATCAGTTCCGGCGGCAATCCCGCCTCGCGGAAGATTTTGGTCGGCGATTCCCCCGCAAGATACCGTATGACACACACCTGTTTGAAAGCGTTGGAGTACGTGATGCGGTCTTTCGACACGTTAGCCACCGCCGGCAGATCCCGCAACATTTGGAGCTCGTCCATGCTGAATGATCCTCCACCGCGCATCGTTTTACCCCCTTTGCTATACCCCGTGATGAAGCAAGTGTATATCCGACTTCTCACAAGCAGCTTTTCAAATATTGCTGACCGTATATTGCTTCAACCGATCGGCCACACGTCAATGCGGGCGATTATGGAATACCCACAACCGCCCGCATTGACTTTTATTGTGAGTGAGTCAATTCACAACTCACTCACACCGAACGCATGCGCTCAGTACGTGCGGCGACGACTCTTGACCGCCACAGCCACGCCAGCGCCACCCACCAGCAGCGCCACGACGGTGAACAACACGGTTCCCGCGGCACCGGTCAGCGGCAGCTGAGTGACAGACTTGACGTTCAGCACGGTAGCGGTGGCATTCGCAGTGGTGTTATTGACCGGTTGGACCTGACGAAGGGCATCCGGCTCGAAGGTGATGAGACCTTCATCTGTGATCTTCACATTGAAAGTGACCCTGAAGTTCTGGGCGTAGCCGGTCGGAGCCTGAGTCTCCACAACCGTGTAGGTTCCTGCCGCAAGACCCGCGACCTTCACCAAACCATCATTCTCAGTAATGAACGTCTTGGCATCATTCTGATTGGAAACAAACGACCACGCACCGTCCTCAGCCTGCTTAAGGAACTTGCCCTCCGCATTCTTGACAACGAACTTGGCGCCGGCTAGAGGCTTGGCCTCATTCCCTTCCTTGCCAATCTTCGTGAACTGGAAACCGTAGGTCTTAAGGACAGTCTTGCCTTCACCGCTGGTACCATCCTTGGTGGTGATTGTGGCCTTGTTGTCCACACTGCCGCTCAAGCCATCCAACGCATCCTTGGTGACGGTGCCCTGGTACGACACGACGATCGTCCTACCGGCCAGCGTTGTGGCATCGGCAAAATAGATGGTCGTGGTGGTGCCGGATTGAGCATTGCCTTCCTGCGTTATCATGTACAGATCGGGATTCACAGTAGTATGATCTCCGAACTGGACCGTGAAGGCACTCTTTGCCGCAATCTGCAAACCTTTGGACGCAGTATCGGTAATGGTAAAGGGGTACGCATCCCAGCCAGCCGCAGCATGAGGAACGTCCGCGGCCACAGTGAAGTCCACGGTGTCGCCCACCTTTACGCTCTTACCGTTCACATCCACGTCATTCATCCGGGCGAACTTGAGCGGCTCGTCGGTCGGATTCGCGTTCTTCGCGTTGAACTGGCCTTCAGTCGTGATGTTGCCCTGACCGGTCGTCGTATCGGCCGCAATCCTCAGATTGGACAGTCCATTGACGGTGGTGGCCACCACAGCCGGAGTTCCCGACGTCACAGTCGTTTCGCCAGCCTTGGTGAACGTATCCTTCACCAGATACCAGCCTTCTCCGTTCACATTGACCGCCTGGCTCGTATTTGCCTGCTCCGTAGTTACGGTCAGGCCAGTACCATCAGGTCCTGCCGGCGGAGTAATTCCAGCCAAGGTCTTGGCGAAGACACGGAGCTGATCCGCAGTGAACGTCGCCACATAGGCGGCTGGATTATCCTTGTACTCTGTCGGGATGCCGTTGTGGCTTCCATCAGCCACATCAGCAGCGGTGGTCACAGCTCCCTTCCATGCGTCAACCGTTTTCACTTCGACCGAGCCATCGCCAGGATTCTCAAACATGGCAAACTTGTATGGCGTGTACGTATGGCCTTCCTGTGCGTGGTTAACTTGCAGCAATGGAGCATCATCAGTCTGTGCGGCGGCGACGCCGATGGCCATGCCGCTCAGCAACGTTGCCGCGGCGGCCAGCCCTGCGAAAAGCTTCCTCATCTTCATGAGAATCTCCTCTTCCTTGATTGTTGGTTACTGTTTTCTGCAATCGCGGGAGGCGGGAACCCAACGCGCCCCCGCGATCCGCAAATCCTGTGTTGTTCAGCTGAGCCGCTTCTTACGTCTCCACTGGTCGGCCGCAGCGACGGCGAGCAATGCCAGCACGCCAACTCCGCCGGCCGCAATCTGCCACCATCGTTCCGCACCCATGCGGCCCGTCAATGGCAGTGACGATGCCGAAATGTATTGGTTGGTGAACAGCATTGGCCGGGTACTGTCCCAATTCGAACCAGCGGCACCATAATCGGTTTTCAGCTGGGTCACGGATTCGACAACGGCCTTCCATTCACCGGACGTTCCGTCTTTCATCACGGACACGACCACCCGGTATTCCGCCTGCGAGTAATACATTGCGGAAGCATTACCAGCGTTCTCCGTCACAAGATATGTGTACTCGGCTTCACCTGCGTCATACGTGATGTCGCCGAAGTAAGCAACGTGATCGTCAGACGAATCGCGTTTCACCGTCACCGTGCACGCCGACTGGTTCTTGCAGGAAGCTGGCATCGGCGCGTCTGGATTGGAATCGTCTGCCTTCAGCTTGAAGGTGAACTCGTCGGAATCCTTCCAATCGCGGCCCTTCAGCTCCTTCTGCACGCCAATCGCATGCGTCAGCATGGTCTGCTTCAACGTGTTGGTGATGATCACCGTGGCTTCCTGCGATGCCGTGGATTCCGGCACCGTCACCGCATTGCCGTCAGCGAGATTTCCATCGCCGACCTTGTGCTGGTAGGAAGCCTTCCACAAGTGGCTGTCCGGTTCGACTTCCGTCACCGTGTACGTCTTTTGGGCGCCTGCCGAAATAATCACGTCGGTGGACCATTTGCCGCTATCGTCACGCTTCAGCGTGACCGTCTTATAGGTATCGTTGCCCTGTTTGATATCCACCGTGATGCTTTCCGGCTTGTCACCGTCTCCACTCCACTGCTTTTCGATATGCAGCGTCGAGGAAACCACCTGGATCACCGGATGCGGATACGGATTGCCGCCGCATGCATGATCCACGCCATCGGCCGAGTACGCCAGGCACGCGGAATCGTTCGCATGGAAACCCGGCTGGTTCGAGGACGTGGCGTTTCCCGGCAGATCGGTGTTCGCGTCACCCTTTACGCCGTCATATCCATCCTTACCGGCGTTCAGGTTGGCGGCATACTCGTCATACGCTTTCTGCGTGGGTTTCACGTTGTATTCCAGCGTGTATGTCACGTTGTTGACCAGAGGCTTCAGGAATGCGACCGTGAATTTCTTCGTGCTCGCGTCATACGTCAAGGTGTAATCGACATTCTTAGTCAAGGAGACCACCTTGCCGGAAGCATCCTTGGCAACGACCTTGTAGTTGCTATCCGCAAGCTCGACATAGCCGGAGAGCGTGTCCTCCATGGTCACCTTGGTGTATGCGGATGTGGTGGTCTCGCTCTTCTCAATCTCGTCGAAGATGGCATTCAGCTCCGAAGCGTTCGTCGCGCTTTTATAATAGCCGGCTTTGATATTCCCTTCACCGCGCTGGTTGTATTTCGTTGCCTTTGGGAAATTGCTGGACACCGCGTGCATGAACTGGTTCTCGTTACCTTGGATCGAGGAGGGATCAGCACCGGAAAAAACACCGATGGAATACACCGTGGCGCCACCATCTTTCAATTCCTTGGCAGCTTCGACGGCCTTATTTGCCACTTTACCCTCGAAGCCACTAGACGATGTAGGCGAACCATCCGTGAAAAAGATAACGACCTTCTTCGCATCGGTTCGAGCACTGCCCATCATCTTGGCCGCAAGATTGAATCCATTGTCGGCTCGGGTGGCGCCAGCGGCTTTGAGTTTGCTGACTTTGTTCTTCAGACCGTTCATATCCGCAGTCAGATCGCTAACGATTTGGGAGTAGTTGTAGGTGTACCCACCACTTCGGTACGTGTCATCCCCGATTTTGTCCTTTTCGTTGCCGGCGAACTTCACCAGTCCAACGCGAACCAGTTCGGAACCGGCCTCCGTATTAGTATTCGCAGCTTCATCAAGAAATGCTTTAACCGCTTCTTTCAGTGCGTCTAACCGCCTGGTCCGATCCGTCTTACTCATCGGATCGTCCATCGAACCGGACACATCCAGCACCAGCGTGAAGTCGATCGGCTGGGTGGTGGTGACCGTGGTGCTGTTGACGGCGCCCTTCACATCCACGTTCACGGTGTAATTGCCATCATCGTTCTTCTTGATGCGCTTATGCTTCTCCGGAGCGCCCAACTGAGAACCGGTCTCGTTCTGCGCAACCGACTGCGCCCGATTTGCTCGCGCAATCGGTTGAGCGGACAACGTAACTGGCTGCTCATCAGGTTGTTCAGATTGTTGTTCAGATTGTTGTTCAACCTCCTGCTCAACCCACTGCTCAGTCTCTTCTTTCGTTTCTTGTTCCGTTTCTTGTTCGACTTGCTGGTAAGCCTCTTGATCTGACGGCTGCTCTTGATCTGACGGCTGCTCTTCTCCCACCATCAAATTTTGTTCCACCGGCTGTGAATCCTCTTGCCCAGATTCTTGCAATACCGGCTGCTCGATTTGTTGTTCCAAGGCTCCCGTGGCATCTTCCGCCGCCGCTGACGAAGCAGTGACGCACCCCACGCCGGCGAGCATTGCGACCGTCGCGACGGCCGCAATGACACGACGCGTGAACAGACCTGTGCCCCTCGCCCTGTTTCGCTCAAAGACGTGTCTCATACGCCTACCCCCTTGTACCGTTAAGCGATCGGGGAAATACCTTCCTCCTTCGACCGGTATATTTGATGCGTCTTCGCTTCACATACCGTCTGACAATCGCTTCGTTGCCTAAACCTTAAGGAGAAAAACAGAGGGATACATACCCTCCCAACGAGGTAATCAAGGGGATATACTTTCCTTGAAATCGCACATATCATCGCGATTCTAGAGTATTCTTGCCCCCGTAAATCGCGATGCAAAAACTATAAGCAAACGTTGTCATGTCTCTTTCAGAATTTTCCCCGACAAAAAAGCATCTGTCAAGTGCAACATTAACGCCATCAACCCCTAGTTGCGCTTTGGCCACCAAGCGGCATGCCTACGGACATACCACGGACAGCGGAGCAGCCAAACCAACAACAAACCGACCAGCAACGTGGCAGCTGACACCACGCCCGCAATCACACGCACATCTTTTGCCGCATCATCCTCCGCGGGAATCTCTTCGGGAATGGCGGAACGTAATGCCGAAACCAACAGACGATGCGTATTCACACCGTACGGAGTGCATGTCATCAACGTGACCCGATCCTCGCCAGAGGTAATCTTCAATTGCGATGTGTCGTTAGGTTCGATTTCGGTAATACGATCCACCATATAGCCAAGCGTATGGCCCATCACATCGATATAGAAGTAATCACCAACCCGTATCTCATCCAAACGCGTAAACATTGAGGCTTCAACCAAACCCCGATGTCCGGTAATCACCGCATGCGTATCCTTGCCACCCACCGGCAGACTACTGCCATACAAATGCCCCGCACCGGACGCAAGCGTCTGCTCCGACGTGCCATGGTAAATCGGCAAATCCACAGAAATCTTTGGAATGCGGATGGAACCCATCACGCCATCGCCAGTATCCAGCAAACGCTGGTATTCCGCGTCTTTGGAGCTAGCGGAATCCTTGTTACCATCGCCAGTGGCGTCTGCGCCCGTCGAGCTGGAACCGGAACCGTCGCTGGAGTCGGACTGATTGTTGTTGTACAACTCGGCGAGCGGATCCTCAGCCTCGCCAATCACCGGCTGCCCCGATTCGGCGAGACGCTTGTTGTACGCCCCAGCTGCGGCGAATGCCTCGTCGGCCTGCGGATACGGCCAGCCCGCGACGCTCTGCTCGGAACGGGCGGACGTGCTCGCCAGCTTTTGCGCGGACTGGTATTGCAGCACTTTCGGGAAAAAACCAATGCCGATTGCGGAGAAAATCAGCACCGCCGCAAGCACACGCAGGGCAATGGATCTACCCACGTCGGCGCGACGCTCGCGAATCTCTTCGGACACATCGGTCGCCTCGGCGAACGTCGGCGGAACGTAGGTGCGCGTGTTGCGCGTGGTGTCGTGCGAACCGCGCGAGCCGTCGTTGCCATCGTGCGAATCGCCATAAAAATCGTCGGCGCGTAAGTCCTTAATTTGCTGCGGACCGTCGCTTCTCGACCCGCCGCGCGCGCTCCCATGCGGAAAAACTGCCATCAGTCTTGCCCCCTTGAACTGCCAGCCATAGGGAACATTATATTGCACTCCGCCCGCGTGCCTCACATCATCTGCTGCGCTTATAAGGCAGCGAGTCGGGACACGTTTTATGCAAATCGTGGGTTAGACCCATCAAAACCCTTTGCAGGAAGCCAAAATTAGCATTTTCGCCAAGAGCATCTCTAACCGAGTCTGCCCATGGTCAAACTGATGGGCCTATCTGGCTTATAGATGGCGGGTGTTGGACGGGAATAGACAGTTCGGGGGCATGTTTTGTACCCCTGAACTGGCAAATAAGGCGCACCATCCGCCATCTATAAGCTAGATAGCATAAGTCAGGCCTCAGCGGAGGCAGGATTGGGCCCGACTTCCTTGTCCAGCTTGTTGCGCAACCTCACCACATCGCGCTCGAGCTCGTCGATACGACGAGCCTGCTGCCTGATAATAATGCCGGCCGTATCACCGTCGAACAGTCCGAGAGACAACGGATGAACGTCATTCGACGCAGCCGTTGCGGCAGGCTTCGGCTCAGTGGCCGTATTGGCGATGTCTTCAAGACTCCGCCTCGTCGCCAACGCACGCTTATACCGCGCCGCAAGCTGCGCTATGATCTCACCATCGGTCATGGTGTCGCTGCCGCTCACCGACTTGATGGCCGCATCCTTCCACCGCGCCACACTGCGCTCGATACGCTTGTAACCAACCAATTCCGGCGGCAGACCCGCTTCGCGGAAGATCTTGGTGGGCGACTCCCCCGCAAGATATCGGATAGTGCACACCTGTCTGAATGTGTCGGAATAGGTGATACGATCACGAGTCACATTGGAAACAGCCGGCAATCCACGCAACAGCTGAATCTCCTCGTCACTGAATGCTCCCCCACTGCGCATCGCAATACCTCCCATTGATGCTTCGTTGCTTTCTTTTGCGGATGTGTCTGCGATTCTATGGCCCTCCTTCCGTGCAATACCCCCACTTCACTCCCCTGACTAACAGCCCCCATAACGGTTCACGTTTCCAGATTCCGTTTGTTGCAACACATCCCACCGAAACGCCTTATACCCTCGAAAAACGCAATGTCCACCCACATCGGGTGGCACGTCCAAAGCAACGCAATATGGCGCAATCCAAGCAATCCCACATGAAATACAGAGCAATACAAAAAGGCCGACCCATAATGGGTCGACCTTAAATCACTCCGAATTGGTGTTCTTAACGAACACCGTCAGAGATGGGCGATCAGGCCTCGGCGTTCTGACGAGACTTGATGGCGATGGTCACGCCAGCGCCAGCCACGAGCAGAGCCACAACGGTGAACAGCATGGTTCCCGCAGCGCCGGTGAGCGGCAGCTGGGTGATGGACTTGATGTTCTTCACGGTCTTGGCGGTGGTGTTGACCAGGCCAAAAGCGTCTTCACCGAAGGTCACATTACCATTCTCGTCAATGGTGACAGTAAACGACGGCAAGAAAGTGTTCATATAACCCTGCGGTGCCTGAGTCTCCGTAACCGTGTAAGTACCTGCCTTCAAGCCAGAGAAGGTGACGTTACCGTTGTCGCCAGAAGTCTGAGTCGTGCCGTATTCCTGACCATTTAGGGTCGGAAGCGCACCAGTCTGGCCGGCAGCAACAGACAGCTTAAAGACTGCGCCTGCAAGCGCATTATTATCGTTATCGCGCTTCGAGAAGCTGAAGGAGAACAGCTTAGTAGTTACGGTGTCATAACTACCGTCATTCTTAACCAGCTTGTTGCTCACGTCGTTGCCCGTGGCTTCGGAGTTCACCACAGCCTTGTAAGTAACAACAATAGTCTTACCGGCAAGTTCAGCGAGCTTTGCAGGAATCACCGTAACAGTGAACTCATTTGCACCGTCACCCTTATAATCGGACAAGCTGTTGAAATCAGTAGTGAAGTAATTCGCGAAAGCAACAGAATTCCCATCAACGGTTGCGCTGAAAGAATCAGCCTTGACAGTCAGGCCAACGCTTGGAATATCGTGGAAAACAAACGTTTCCGGCTTCGGGTTAGCCACATGACCCGTCAGGGTATAGGTCAGGGTCTGGCCGAGAGAAACACTCGTCGCGGAGACAGTCTTGCTAGGCTCTTCGACGGCAGAATTCTTGAAATTCACCGTAGTGCCCTTCGTCGGATTAGTGAGCACACCATCCTTGACTTCTCCAGAAGAGACAATCATTGGAACAGCCTTGGTGACGCCAGCAGTCGCATCGGTGTTATCCACGACGAGATAGATACCAGCTGGCAGCGTAACCGTAGCCGAAGTGCCATTCACAGTGAATTCCGGAGCTGGGGTGACAGCAGCCAGATTCTGCTGCTGGGCCAATGCTTCAGCAAACTTACGAGTATTTCCTTCAGCCCACGGACGAGTAATCGACTGATCAAGCTTGCCGTCAGCTAGAGCCTTAGCAAGATTGTCGATGCCGGTCTTGTTGTAATCAGTGCCTAACGCCGTTCCCAATGCAGCATCCACTTGGGTCTTGTTAGCCGCGTAGGTCTGAACACCGTATCCGGCAGAATCGTCAGTACCATACTTGACGTAATCGCCAATCTTGTAGAAATTCAGCGTACGACTAGTCAGCTGAGCCGCATCATCAGCAGTGAACGTGAACGTTGCGGTATTATCCACCACTGTGCCATCAGCCTGTGCGCTGGTTGCGCCCAGGGCCATGCCACCTAGCAGCGTCGCCGCGGCGGCGATGCCGGCGAAAAGTTTCCTCATCTTCATGAGAATCCTCTCTTCCTTATTGTTTGATTACTTGTTTTTGCAATCGCGGGAGGCGGGAACCCAACTTGCTCCCGCGATCCGCAAATTTTGATTTGCCGGCCGGAATGCCCTCAAGTTGGTAGGCATTCCGGCCTCACACAGCAACTCAGACGAGTCGCTTCTTGTTATTCCAAATTTCGGCAGCGCCGATAAGCAGCACCGCGAGTCCGCCGATCACGCCACCGACCAGTAGCCACTGGCGTCCCGTCGCACCACCCGTCAACGGCAGCGCCGACACCGCGACATATCGGTTGGTGAAGGTGACAGGTTCAGTAGCAGCACTTTGCGATTCGGGAACTGCTGCACCGTTGTCATCCAGCACCTTGGTCACGGACTTCACGGAAGCCTTCCACTCTCCGTTGGAGTCCTTCGCGACAGTCACGACAACCTCATACTTCGCCTGCGAATAATGCAATGAAGCGATAGAGCCCTTGACCTCCGTCACGTAATACGTGTAAGAGGCATCGCCAGCGTTGTAAGTGATGTTGCCGAAGGACGCGGTATGGCTGCCCGAATCGGAGTTCACCTTCACCGTACAAGGTTGATCGGCTTCGCACTTATCCGGCAACGGCGCATTGCCCTTCGCCGCCAGAGTGAAATCGAACGTGTCGGAGGTCTTCCACTCGCGTCCGGCCAGGTCCTTCTTCACCGAAATCGCGTTCTCCAGGGCAACCGTCTTCAACGTGTTAGTGATGGTCGCGTTCAACGTGCCCGCATCGGCATTGGAAGACCACACCATCTGCTTGGTCAAGTCGACATTGTTTCCCATATAGGAGACGTCATATCGGTCATCACCAGAGATTTCCGCCACGGAATACGTGTATCCAGGAACCAGGTTGTCGACAGTCGTCTGCCAATCATTGCCCTTATTCAGCGTGATTACGCCACCGACGTTCTCCAGCTGAGCATTGGAATCGCCGCTCTTCTTACGCTGCAACTGCACCGTAACGGAACCGTCATCATGCTTGCTCGCACCATCCGACCATTGCTTGACGATCTTGATCTTGCCGAGCTTCACCTGCACCACAGGATGCGGATACTCGACTTCAGTCGGTGCGCATGACGTAGTTCCATTAACCTCGGTAAGCACGCAATAGTTCAATCGCGCGTCCACATTGGAATAGAATCCCGGCTGGCCCGCAGATGCGGTGCCAGTATTCGGCTCTCCCACATTCGGGTATTGCTGGTTGCCGGCATAAGTGGCATAGGCGGCATCGCTTGGCTTGACCTTGAAGGATACGTCGATGCTGTCGGCTTTCTCTGCGACGATGCCGTCATTGCCGTTAAACGTCACCGTCACCGTGCGATTGCCAAATTGATCGACACCGTACGTGGCCGTATATCCGCCCGTCATATTGCCGTTTTTCACCGTCACATACCGCGTAATGTTGGTACCGGCAGCCATGCCAGCGAAATCGACCGGGTCGACCCACTTGGACAAGGTGTCGGTGATGGAGAAGACCTTGATCTTCGCGGAGGAGGTGATGCTGGAATAGATCTGGTTGAATGCTTTTGTCAGATTCTCAGCATTCGTGCCATCGAATTCCTTACCGTTCACCGCACTGGCTTCACGGGCGAAATCGGACATTCTATTGGCGTCAGTCGAAGCCTTCACCACATAAAGCGAAACATTACTCTCCCGCCTGTTGGCCTCGGCCAGAGCGGCAGCATAGTTGTAACCGTAGTAATTATCACTACCCTCGGTACCTGCACCATGCACACCCTGAGGTGTAGTACGCCAATCATCATCAGGATTGCACCCTTTTTTGCTGCACCCAATCGGATAATTGGATATACGGAACGTCGGATTGCCGTCAGACAAGAAAATGATGTGCTTCTTCACACCCGTGCGTCCTTGCAGATCATTCGCCTGCTTAAGCGCAGCCTCCCAGTTGGTTCCACCATCAGGTCTGCTGGACACAGCTGTTTTAATCTTGCTGACAGATGTGGTGAAGTCTTGCTTAGTCGAGGCCGTGTCGCTGAATGTCACAACCGCCATTTGGACTTGTTGAGATTCCGGTAATTTGGAATTCGCCTCGGTCAGTAATTTCTCAGCAAGCTTATTTGCCGCGTTCTTCGCGTTAGTATCACGATTGTCGTTTTTATCCTGCATACTGCCGGACTTATCCATAACCAGCACAATGTCGGCCGGAGTGGCGATAGTGGTTTCGGAAGAAGCGCTATCACCCGAAGCATTCAAATGCAACTCGTACTGGTCGTCATCACCACCATCGACCTTTTCGATGGTCTTATTGTTTTGTGGCTTCACATTGGAATTGATAACAGTCACATGGCTGGTATCGCTCACCTTGAAAGAATGGGTTTCCGCATAGGAACCACCATTTCCATCGTTGTGCTGCGACAACGCCTCACCATTCGCGGAAACAGTGTATTTGCCGGAATTCAGCTCACGCACCGAATAGGTTGTGTCATCAGAGAAATCATTGGATTGCACACGAGCAAATTGGCCTTTGGCCAAAGTGATCACACCGTTCGAACCGGTGTTCAAACCAGAGCTGACAACCTGATTGGTGGACGCATTGTAAACGCTGTATTTGCCTTCATATGGCGTTTGCGAGCCATTGGCGAACAGCTGGAATTGGAACTGTTGACCGGCTGGAATAGTGCCCAATGTCTGCTTTTCAATGTCAATGGCCTTGGACGGCTTCACCGGCAAATTGAAGCTGATCTTGCAGTTGGAGCCACCGTCGCCGCGTTCCAGATAGAAGAAACTCAAATGATGGGTTTTATATGCAGCGGAATCCCAGTTCTTGCCCGCATTACTGAATGCCTGGCTAATTGTCGTCGCGCGACCCGAACCATAACTTTGATCTCGATCATACGTGATATTCCCAGTAGCAAAATCAATCATTCCGTGTATCGCCTGATGGATACCGCCCAAGTCAAGCACCAGCACATCATCGATGAACACCCACACATCGTCGTCACCGGTGAAATCAAACACCATGTTCTGATTGTTGACTTTGCCATCTTTAGGCATATAGAAATCGGCCCCAAGGTTCATGCCGAACGAATACCTATTGGCGTCGCTGTCATTGCCAAACGGCGTGAATAACGGGTTACGATCCCCGCTCTGGGTCTGCTTGGTCAATTCGAATCGATTGCTATTGCCGTTATATTTCGCATATTTCGACGCCGCATCGAAACTGTAATTCCCTTGACCATCCGAAGTCAGCAAACCACCGTCCGGCATGTAATTAGTCACAGCCTTATCAGACGCACCGCCGAAGAGATAATCCAGCGATCCGTTGCCATCCGCCATGGTCGGATAATCGTTAGTCAGCAGAGGCTTCACAATGCCCGCGTACGCACCTCTGCCATCTTGAACATAGCGGTTATAGCCGGTTTCGTTTCCTCCGCTCATAAAATGCAACGCATGATTATTGTTGATGGAGTTGCGATCGTAATCATGCAGACCAATGCTGATACCATTCTGCTGCTCAACAGTGGCATTGACGTCATCGGCCAGCGCGGCAGAAGTGGTGGCGTAGCCCATGCCACCAAGCATGGCGACCGCGGCTACCGCGGCTACGATTCGCTTGGCAAAGTTCCCCTTTGGCTTTGCCTCAGATTCATGTACATGCCTCATGTGTATTGTCCCCTTAATACCGCGCTTCAACGCGGTTTCCGTCTCTAACACCATCCGCGCATCGCGCACCGGCACATGCCACGTCCAGTACGGATACACTTCCAGCGCTCCAACCTCGAACATAGGAGAAAAAGACGTCGGGAGATGCACACCCTAAGTGCGGGAAAGTCGAGGTATTATACCATCGTCAACCGTTGCAATCGCAACGTTTCACAATATGGGTGATACCCGAATAAAAAAGCCGGCAGGGGGCATCGGCAAACAGCGGTCGTTAGCCGCGCTTCGGCCACCAAGCCGCATGCCTACGGATATGCCACGGTCGCCCGCGCAACCATGCCAGCAGCAGACCGAGCAGCAACGTGACCACCGCGGCCGTGGTCGCAATCGTTCGCGCATCCTTCGCCGCATCATGCTCCGCCGGTACCACGTCGGGAATCGGCGAGCGCACCGCAGAAACCAACAGTCGATGCGTATTAACGCCGTACGGGGTGCACGTCATCAACGTCACCCGGTCTTCGCTGGGAACGATCTTCAGCTTCGACGTATCGTTCGGCTCGATCACGGAAATACGGTCCACCCGGTAGCCGAGCGTGCGGCCCATCACTTCGATGTAGAAGTAGTCGCCGACGCGCATTTCATCCAATCGGGTGAACATCATCGCGTCCACAAGTCCGCGATGCCCGGTGATTACGGCATGCGTGTTCTTGCCGCCCACCGGCAGACTACTGCCATACAAATGCCCCGCACCGGACGCGAGTGCCGACTGCGACGTGCCATGGTAGATCGGCAGTTTCACGGAGATTTTCGGAATACGGATGGTGCCCATCACCCCGCTGCCGGAATCCAGCAGGCTTTGATATTCCGTATCTTTGGCGCTGGCGCTGTCTGATTCGTTGGAACCGGATTCGCTGGACCGCGAACTGCCCTGCACCTGGGAGAACGGGTCTTTCGCTTCGCCGAGGATCGGCTGCCCCGATGTGGCAAGCCGTTCGTTGTATTCCTTGGCCGCTGCGATTGCGTCGTCCGCTTGCGGATACGGCCAGCCCGCAACCGTACGCGCGGACCGGTCCGACGTGTTCGACAGTTCGTGTGCCGACCGGTATTGCAGCATCGCCGGAAAACCGCCGATGCAAATGGAAATGACGATCAACAGCGCAGCGGAGACACGCATGGCGACGGTTTTCCTGCGGCGGCCACGCCGTCTGCGCATATCGTCGGAAACGTCGATTATCTCGTTGAAAGACGGTTCTGCGCCTTCCGTACGTTCCATGTTTTTCATACGTTTCGCACGCATCACTGGATGAACTTCCGCAGCACGCGTTCCAGCTCGTCGATACGCAACGCCTGCTTGGCTATCAGCATGTCGCATTTGTTGATGGTCAGCTGTGCCTGTGCAAGTTTCGACAGCATATCCTGCGATGCGCGCGATTCCTGCAACTTGTCCGAGCCTTGCGATTGCACGACGTTGCTTCCCGACGCGCCAACGTTTCTCGTCGCGACGTCGCTTCCCGACGTCCCTGCCGCGCCAGCGCCATAAAGATCCACCACGGACTGATCCACATCGTCTCCGCGCAGTTCGATGGCTTCCAGCTCGTCATCACAATCCTGCATGTAATGGTTCGTATGTTCGTTCCTGCGCTTGTTCCGCTCCTCCTGCTGCTTCCAGCGCGCGATGCACCGTTCCACGCGCTTGTAGCCGATCAGCTTGGGGTCGAGACCCGCCTCCCGAAAGATGGCCGACGGCGATTCGCCCGCGTTGTACCGGCACATGACCTCGACCTTAAAGCGATCGGTATACCGGATATGGGATGGGCTCACGCTTTTGACCGCTGGCAGGCTGGCCAGATACGCACGCTCCTTTGCTGTGAATTTGCCATCAATCATTTTTTACACCCCCTAAATCGCCTAAACAGCTCGATTCAGCATCATATCGGGCTCTTTCCATTAACACCCTCGTTAAAACCCTCGAACGAAAGACCCATCCCCTTCAACGAAAAGAGGGGGCCAACCTTCAAACAAAACAGTCCCGCCATTTTCCACGGATAATAAAAGCTCATAGACCCCCCCCATAAAATTAACAAAAACTTAACCTCACCCCCAGCGCGTCATGGGGGTCACCGCGTATCCGAGCACCGTCACGCAGACTCACTAGGCTGGAAACATGACGCAAGAGCTCGTTTCATTAACCATCATCATGGCGGTGGCGGCCGTCAGCCCGATCGTGGCGCAGCTGATCCCAGGCAAGTTCATTCCGCAAACCGTGCTGCTGCTCGCCGCCGGAACCGCGCTCGGCCCGTACGGACTAGGCGTGATCGAAGTAAACGACGCCGTGAAACTCTTGAACGAGCTCGGCATGGCGTTCCTGTTCCTGCTCGCCGGCTACGAAATCGACCCCAAACGACTCGCCGGACATCAAGGCAAAGTCGGACTGCTTACATGGGGAATCACGCTAGGCCTCGCCTGGCTGGTTGTGACATTCCTTCCGTTCTTCACCAAGCAAGGCATCAACGGCGTGGCCACGGTAATCGCACTCACCACCACCGCGCTCGGCACGCTCATGCCGATTCTCAAGGAACGCAGCCTCGAAGGCACCCCCATCGGCGACGCCATCATCTCGTACGGAACGTGGGGCGAA
>ENA-ORTH01001853-ORTH01001853.1-human-gut-metagenome-genome-assembly--contig:-NODE-1853-length-19232-cov-4.611879_pt1 | contig 19232 bp, 16 predicted proteins | sample MGYA00241914_ERZ509192 | MGnify/ENA primary metagenome ERZ509192 (study PRJEB26280, sample SAMEA2338826) | human gut metagenome | biome: human gut; feature: human-associated habitat; material: faeces... | reverse complement strand
CTTCATTTTATGGTGATCCATCGGAGATTCGAACTCCGGACACCCTGATTAAAAGCCGGGGCTCTCCCCTCTGCTCCACTGGTGTTCAGTTTGTTTTGATAGGTCTAGTTTATACCCTAAATGTTTACAGTTGGTTCATGTCTTTATGGGGGAATATGGTATAATGGAAATGCTCCGGAAAAAGTATAGAAAAGGCGAAAGAATAAAATCCAGAACGACAGATATTGCACTGGTAAGAGTAAATCCATGAAAGAGTAGAAACGGGGCCGTATGGGGTTCCTCTACGCTTTCATGGTCTTTTATATGCTTTAGAGGAAATACGCCTGTACGGCCCTTTATTGGGACTGTACAGGCGTATTTTTTTTACCTGTTGTTCCGAGTAGCCAGTCCACGGATACCCCGTAGAAGTCCGCTAGAGTTCCTAGTTTTTCAAGGTCTGGTTGTAATGCTCCTATTTCATATTTGGCTATTGTGCTTTGTATTATTCCGGTTTCTTTTGCGACTTCGCGTTGTGTAAATCCTGTGTTTTCACGTGCTTTTTTAATTCGACTAGCAAATATTTCTGCATACATTTTTATCTCTCCCTTCTCGATTCAATTATAGCATATTTTATAAAAGATAGATTCAATATTTGGATATTTGACGATTCTATTTTTGGTTCAAGTATGCTATAATTGAATCATAGAGAAACAGAATAAAACAACCTAAAGAATGGAGGAAAAGAAATGGCATTGTTATTGACGGACAAAGAACTGGGCGAAGCGTTGGGGTTCTCGCGGGCGACGCTGTGGAGAATGCGTCAAATGGGTATGCCCTGTATCCAAATCGGCAGGACACTCCGGTACAAGCTGGACACGGTCATGTCTTGGCTCGAATCCCAGAACGAAAAGGAGAGTGCTTGAAATGGTTGGTTTATCCTGTAATGAGTGTAGTATGATGCACCAGCTTACTAAGCGTTTAGGGCTTATCCCCTCGGCTGTCGTTCGTTCTCAGTTGCTTATGCAGATGTCTCAGTTATTGGATATGGCCTATTTAGGCGATACCAGTAGTGAACGTGAAAAAGAGTTAGTTTCAGAGGTGGATGAGTTGTCTTTGCGTCTGTGTGAGTGTGAGGAAACAGGTGCATAGTTGGAGCGTATCGCCGTGCCAGAGCCGCGCCCGGAAGGGCGCGCGGCGGTAGCCGCGCCCCCGGGCGGCTGGCGGCGGCTTCTCTTTTTACCCTATTAGCATTAGACCAGCTTACCGCCGTAGGCGGGGCATCGGGGGTTCCCTTTAGGGTGCCGGTGCGCTGGTCAGGGAACTAGCGGCGGGCAGAAGTGGGGGTATAGTATTACCCCCCACTTCTGTGACATGTGACAAATGCCTTTTAACCGTTGGTATTGCTATGAATTTTTTGTCACACCCCCCCTGTGACAACTTCTGTGACAAAAATTTTTTAAAACCCATTATTTATTAACTTTTGTGACAATTTTTTCTAGGTATATCAAGGGTTAAGTGGTGTTTATTAAATTATTTTTATTTACTTCTGATACAAAATCGAAAAATTAACTTCTGTGACAAATTGGAGGTGAAGTCTTGGAAAATGATGTTCGTTCACGGTCATGGTTTTGTGTGTTTAACAATCCTGAAAATCATGGTTTTTCAGGTTCTCCTGAAGAAATTGCTGAGCAGATGAAAGAACGTTGGATTGCCGACAACCCACAACGAACCTGCGCCGTTGCTTATTGTGTTTCCGCTGATGGTTTACATCATTGTCACGCTGTCTTTGAAGATACAAAAACTATGCGTTTTACAGCCGTTCAGAAGCTTTTCCCCGGTATGCACATTGAGGTGACAAAGGGCAACAAAGACCAAGCAGAGGATTATATCAACAAGCGCGGTAAATGGCAAGAAAAAGGTGAAACCATTCTATGTATTGTCCGAAATGGTGAAATCAAAGGCTGTCAAGGTCAACGGCGGGATTTTGATATTATCGATGATTTGATTCAGCAGGGAAAGACCCCAAACGAAATTATGTCCATGTCCTTTTCGTACCGTCGTTTTTCCGGCATGATTCGTGACGCATATTATCAGAAACGAGTTTCGGAAACGCCATTACAACGGGAGGTTAAAACGTATTGGCATGTTGGTCTTTCCGGTTCTGGTAAAAGCTATTGTTATGTTACATTGTCCAAACAGTATGGAAGTGATTCTGTTTATCTCCTCAATGATTATGAACATGGTTTTGACAAATACAACGGCGAACCGGTTTTATTCATGGATGAATTTCGTGGTCAATTTCGTTATGGAGTTTTATTGAACATTCTTGACTGTTATCGGGTTCAGGTTCCTTGCCGATATTCTAATGCTTACGCCCTCTGGACGCAGGTTCATATTACGTCTATTCTTCCTCCAGAAGTTGTCTATGAAAAGATGGTTCAGGACAATCGGCATTTGGATACCATAGACCAGTTATTGCGGCGTATTGATATTGTCGTATACCATTACGTTCAGGACGGTGAATATCGTTCGTTTGAGCTTCTTATGTCTGAGTATGTGGACTATGAAACCATGCGTAAAATGGCCGAAAAGCCACCAGAACAACAGGTGATTCCGGATTGGTGTTTTTCTGATACAGTTGAAGAATTGTGAAAGGTGGTGATTATTTTGGATGGAAAAATATCTGGGAATTTTATTGAAATGCCTCTTGCTTCTTTTATACAGCTTACTATGCAGTTTATCAATGTATTTACCCCTGAACAGGCTGTAAATGTCAAAGTTCTTCTTGTGCAGTCCGGGGATACTCTTCATGTTTATACTCGGCCTAATGATGATGAAAAATGGAGTAATTCAAAATGACGATTGAAAACGCGCTTTCAGATTTCCTCATAGAACAGCAGATACGGGGGAACACTCAAAAGACGGTACAATATTATAGCCTCTCCGTTGGCCTGTACGCCCGTTTCGCCGGTTCTGACACTCCATTGAAGGAAATCACCTTAAACAGCCTTAGAACGTATTATTTGCACCTTTCCGGGCGAAATATCAGTAGTACCACTATCCAGACATATATCCGGGCTTTACGCTCTTTCCTTACATGGTGCTACCAACAGGAATATATTCCGGTCAACCTCTCAGAGAAGTTCCGGCTTCCCAAAGCACAGCGCAAGGCTATTGACGTTCTGACCGATTCGGAGGTGCAGCGGTTGCTTTTCTGCTTCAATCTCCGGTATCTGATACACCTCCGCAATTATTGCATGTGTTCCCTTATGCTGGACAGTGGCTTACGGCTTCATGAGGTTGTTACTCTCACCATAGAACATACCCATCTTCCAGAGGGCTATATTATCGTTGATGGCAAGGGTAACAAGCAACGGGTGGTTCCTCTTGGGATGAATACCCGCAAATACCTGTTCCGGTATCTTTCTCGCCGTCCTGGGTGTGCTTCTACTGACCGGGTTTTCCTCATGTCCAATCTTGAGCCGGTCACTGATGCCACCCTTCGGCAGATGTTCCGCAAGCTGAAAAAGCGTTCCGGTATCCCCCGGCTTCGCGCCCATCTGTTGCGGCATACCTTTGCCACCCGGTACTTGGAGAACGGCGGGGACATGTACGCCCTACAGCAGATTCTAGGCCATACCAGTCTGGAAATGGTCAAGAAATATGTCCACTCTACAACTCGGAAAATCGTTCCTAAATTCCCGGAATTCAGCCCTTTGGACAATCTTCTGCACGCATAGAAAAACACCCGCCAGCCCTGTATTATCAAGGCTTGACGGGTGTTTCTTCATTTTATGGTGATCCATCGGAGATTCGAACTCCGGACACCCTGATTAAAAGTCAGGTGCTCTGCCAGCTGAGCTAATGGATCTTGTCCTCGCAAACACTGCTTAAGTATTATACCCATCAGCCCTAGAAAAGTCAAGCAAATCACAGGAAAATTTCTCTTTTTTGCGCTTTGCCCAAAGGGCCAGTCCGCACCCTGCCGCATTTTGTCGGATTCTCCGCCGGATGGTCAACAGGGCGCGTTGCAAAACACAAGATTTTGCAACGCGCCCCTGAAAAACCACTTGCGGCCCATGAATTGTGGCTCGCATTTCGCGTCTACAGACACGAAACCATGCTTTTTCCCAGGCCCTGCGTATATGGCCGAACTCAACGCCCGTATATCTCCCGGAGCCGGCGCACTGCTTCCCGGGTGTTCTCCTGGCTGCCGAACGCAGTCAGCCGGAAGAAGCCTTCCCCGTTGCGGCCGAACCCCGCGCCGGGCGTTCCCACCACGTTGGCCTTCTCCAGCAGCTCGTCGAAAAACGCCCACGAGCCCATGCCCCCCGGGCATTTCAGCCACACGTAAGGCGAATTCTCCCCGCCGGTGAACCAGAACCCCAGTTCCCACAGCGCCTCGGTGATAACCCGCGCGTTCTCGCGGTAATAGCCGATACCCTCCTGCACCTGCTCCCGGCCTTCCGGGGTGAACACCGCCGCCGCCCCCTTCTGCACGATGTAGGGCACCCCGTTGAACTTGGTCGTCTGCCGGCGCAGCCACATGTCCCGCAGCCGCACCCCGCCGGACTGGAGATCCATGGGCACCACTGTGTATCCGCAGCGGGTGCCGGTGAACCCCGCCGTCTTGGAGAAGGAGCAGAACTCGATGGCGCACCGCCGCGCTCCCTCGATTTCATAGATGCTGCGGGGCAGATCCGCCCCGCTGATGAAGGCCTCATACGCCGCGTCGAACAGAATCACCGCCTCGTTCTCCAGCGCGTATTCCACCCACTGCCGCAGCCCATCCCGCCCGTAGACCGCCCCGGTGGGATTGTTCGGGGAACATAGGTAAATGATGTCCGCCTTCACCGCCGGATCGGGCAGCGGCAGGAACCCGTTGTCCTCCCCCGCCTCCATATAGACGATGGGCCGGCCTGCCATGAGGTTGGTGTCCACATACACCGGATAGACCGGATCGGGAATCAGTACCGTGTTCTCCCGGTCGAACAAATCCAGAATGTTCCCCAAATCGCTCTTAGCCCCATCGCTGATGAAGATTTCGTCGTCCTCCACCGCGATCCCCCGGCTTCGGTAATACTCTCCCACCGCGCCGCGCAGGAACCCATATCCCTGCTCCGGCCCGTATCCCCGGAAGGTGGCCGCCTCCCCCATCTCCGCGACCGCTTCCCGCATGGCGGACACCACCGCCGGGCACAGCGGCCGGGTCACATCCCCGATCCCCAGCCGGATGACCGGCGCTTCGGGATGCGCCTGCTGATAGGCCGCCACCTTGTGCGCGATGGTGGAAAATAAATAGCTGTCCTGCAAGTTCCGATAATGGCCGTTGAGTTTCATAAATTGTCTCCTTTCTCCCTTGTGCCCTAGTCTCCCCTTCCGGGGGCTCGCCTATGCGGGCCCCCGGGAAAGAAACAGACCCGCCGGAAGCCGGACGAATTCCAGCTCCCGGCGGGCCCCATTGCCTCGCCGTTATTAAATCTCGATGATGCCCTCGTATACCGTCTCGGCGCTGCCGGTCAGATACACGGCCTCGTCGGTGTAGCGGATGACCAATTCCCCGCCCCGCAGCTTGACGGTGATATCGGTGTCCTTGTCGCAGTAGCCGTTCTCCACTGCCGCCACCGCCGCCGCGCAGGCGCCGGTGCCGCAGGCCCAGGTCTCGCCGCTGCCCCGCTCCCATACCCGCATTTTCAGCGTGTTCCGGTCGATGACCTTGATGAACTCGGCGTTGAGCCGCTCGGGGAACTTCTCGTGATGCTCGAACAGCGGCCCGACGACCTCCAGATTCAGGCTGTCCGGGTTGCAGAACACCACACCGTGGGGGTTGCCCATGGACACGCAGGTGATCCGGTACTCCTCCCCGCCCACCGTGATGGGCTCGCTCACAATACTATCGCCGCCGAACTTCGCCGGGATGCTGGCCGGCGACAGCAGCGCCGGCCCCATGTCCACCGTGGCCATCTGCACCTCGCCGTTCATCTTGACCAGGCTGACCGTCTTGACGCCGCTCAAGGTGTCGATGGTCATGGTCATTTTGTTGACCAGCCCCTTGTCATACAGATACTTGGCCACGCAGCGGATGGCGTTGCCGCACATCTTCCCTTCGCTGCCGTCCTGGTTGAACATCCGCATCCGGGCATCCGCCTTGTCGGACGGGCAGATGAGCACCACGCCGTCGCCGCCGATGCTCAGATGCCGGTCAGACAGCCGCACGCTCAGCCCCTCGGGGTTGTCAATCTTCTGGTTCAGGCAATTGAAGTAGATATAATCGTTGCCGCAGCCCTGCATCTTGCTGAAAGCCAGCTTGGCCTTCTCGGCGCGCATGTCGTTGATGTCCACCAGCTCGGTGCTTCCCAGGGAATACCGGCTGCGCAGACTGTCCGCCAGCGCATTGGCCGTGTCAATGGAGGTCAGGCAGGGGATGCTGCGCTCCACCGCCTTGCGGCGGATTTTCACGCAGTCCCGGGTGGGGATCCGCCCCTTCGAGGAGGTGGACACGATGTAATCCACCATCCCGCTCTCCAGCAGGGTGATCGGGTTGTTGTCCGACTCGTGGATTTTCTCGATGACCGTCACCGGCATGCCGCCTTCCCGGATGACCGCGGCCGTCCCCTTGGTGGCGTAGAGCGTAAAGCCCAGCTCGTAATACTTCTTGGCCGTGTCGGCGATTTCGTTCTTGTCGGAATTGCGCACCGTGAAGAACACGCCGCCGCTCTTCTTCATCCGGTAGCCCGCGGCCACCAGCCCCTTGAACAGCGCCTCGTCCAGGGTGTTGGCGATGCCCAGCACCTCGCCGGTGGATTTCATCTCCGGCCCCAGATGGGTGTCCACGTTGGCCAGCTTCTCAAAGGAGAACACCGGCACCTTCACCGCCACATAGGGGGAGGTCTTGTACAGCCCCGTGCCATACCCCATGTCGCTGAGCTTTTCGCCCAGCATGCAGCGGGTGGCCAGGTCGACCATGGGCACCCCCGTCACCTTGCTGATGTAGGGGATGGTGCGGGAGGACCGGGGATTGACCTCGATGACATACAGCTCGTCGTGGTAAATCAGGTACTGGATGTTCACCAGTCCCTTGGTGTTCAGCTCTATCGCCAAATCCCGGGAGCAGCGCACGATGGTCTCCACCATCTCGTCCCGGATGTTCCACGCCGGATACACCGCGATGGAGTCGCCGGAATGGATGCCGGTGCGCTCGATGTGCTCCATGATGCCGGGGATGAGAATGTCCTCCCCGTCACAGATGGCGTCGATTTCCAGCTCCTTGCCCATCAGATACTTGTCGATGAGCACGGGGTTCTCGATGCCCTGATCCAGGATGATGGCCATGTACTCCCGCACGTCTTCCTCGTTGAAGGCGATGATCATGTTCTGCCCACCCAGCACGTAGGAGGGCCGCAGCAGCACCGGGTAGTGAATCTTGGCCGCCGCCTCAAGCGCTTCCTCCGCGGTCATGACGGTGGTTCCCTGGGGCCGGTTGATGTGCAGCTTCTCCAGCAGCGCATCGAACCGCTCGCGGTCTTCCGCCATGTCGATGCTGTCCGCCGAGGTGCCCAGCACGTTAACCCCCGCCGCCGACAGCGCCTTGGTCAGCTTGATGGCCGTCTGCCCGCCGAACGCCACCACCACGCCGTAGGGCTTCTCGGTCTCGATGACGCTCATCACGTCCTCGGGCGTCAGCGGCTCGAAATACAGCCGGTCGGCGGTGTCGAAGTCGGTGGACACCGTCTCCGGGTTGTTGTTGACGATGACCACCTCGTAACCCGCTTCCTTCAGCGCCCAGACGCAGTGGACGGAGGCGTAGTCGAACTCGATGCCCTGGCCGATACGGATAGGGCCGGAGCCGAAGACAATGATCGTCTTCTTGCCGCTGTTCCGGCGGGCGATGAACGCGGCCGCCTCGTTCTCCTCGTCGAAGGAGGAGTAAAAATAGGGGGTCTGCGCCGCGAACTCCGCCGCGCAGGTGTCCACCATCTTATAGGAGGCAAACCGCTTGTTTTCTACCTTGCAGCCGGACAGCCGCTCGATCGCCTTGTCCGGATACCCCATTTTCTTGGCCCGCAGAACCAGCGTATCGTCCAGCTTTCCGGCCGCCAGCGTCCGGTCCATCTCCACCAGCTTCATCAGCTTGTAGAGGAACCAGGTGTCGATCATGGTGGCTTCGTGGATTTCCTCCGGCGTCACTCCCCGCGTGAGAGACTCGTATACCGCGAACAGCCGCTCGTCGTCCTGGGCCCGCACCTTGGCGTGCAGCTCCTCGTCGGTGAGCGCCTTCATGTGCGGGCTGCTCAGGCTGTCCAGGGAAATTTCCGCCCCCCGCACCGCCTTCATGATGGCTTCCTCGAAGGTCTGGCCGATGGCCATGACCTCGCCGGTGGCCTTCATCTGGGTGCCCAGGGTGCGCTTGGCGTAAACGAACTTGTCAAAGGGCCACTTGGGCAGCTTGACCACTACATAGTCGATAGACGGCTCGAAGCAGGCGTAGGTGGTGCCGGTCACGGCGTTCTTGATTTCGTCCAGGGTGAAGCCGATGGCGATTTTCGCCGCCACCTTGGCGATGGGATACCCCGTTGCCTTGGACGCCAGCGCCGACGACCGGGACACCCGGGGGTTGACCTCGATGACCGCGTATTCGAAGCTGTCGGGATGCAGCGCGAACTGGCAGTTGCATCCGCCCTCCACGCCCAAGGCGTTCACGATGGCCAGCGCCGCGGTGCGCAGCATCTGGTATTCCTTGTCCGCCAGGGTCACCGCCGGGGCGACGACGATGCTGTCGCCGGTGTGCACGCCCACCGGATCCAGGTTCTCCATGCTGCAGATGGTGATGGCATTGCCCTTGCTGTCCCGCATCACCTCGAACTCGATTTCTTTCCAGCCGGAGATGCACTTCTCCACCAGAATCTGGTGGATAGGAGACAGCCGCAGCCCGCCCATGGCGATTTCATGCAGCTCGTCCTCGTTCTGCGCGATGCCGCCGCCGCTGCCGCCCAGCGTGAACGCCGGCCGCACGATGACCGGATAGCCGATGTCGGCGGCGAAATCCATGGCCGCCTGCAGGTCGGTCACCACCTTTGAAGGGATGCAGGGCTGGCCGATGGATTCCATCGTGTCCTTGAACATCTGGCGGTCCTCCGCCTTGTCGATGGTGGCCGGGTCGGCGCCCAGCAGCTGCACGCCGTGGCTCTCGAGGAACCCTTCCTTGGCCAGCTGCATGGACAGGGTCAAGCCGGTCTGCCCGCCCAGAGTGGACAGCAGGCTGTCCGGCTTCTCCTTCTCAATGATCCGCTTGATGGTCTCCACCGTCAGCGGCTCGATGTAGATATGATCAGCCATGGCGTTGTCGGTCATGATGGTGGCCGGGTTGGAGTTGACCAGCACCACCTCCAGCCCCTCGGCCTTGAGGGCGCGGCAGGCCTGGGTGCCCGCGTAATCGAACTCGGCGGCCTGCCCGATGGTGATGGGCCCCGAGCCGATGACCATAATCTTATGTATCGTGGGATTCAGCGGCATATCTATTCACATTCCTTTCACAGTGCTCGGGGCGGGGCGGGTGCTTCCCGCCGGGCCCCTGTTCCGGTAAAAGCCAGGGTTATATTCTATCCCGCCGCGTTTACCTGGCGTTTTCCTTGTCCATCCGCTCCATGAACTCGTCGAAGAGGAACGCCGTGTCCAGCGGGCCGGCGGCGGCTTCCGGATGGAACTGCACCGAGAAGGCGGGCATGTCCTTGTACGCGATGCCCTCACAGGTGCCGTCGTTGGCGTTGATAAAGCTGACCGCCGCGTTTTCCGGCAGACTGTCGTTCACCACCACGTAGCCATGGTTCTGGCTGGTGATGAACACCCGCCCGGTGCTTACCTGCACCGCGGGCTGGTTGGCCCCCCGATGGCCGTATTTCAGCTTTTCGGTTTTCGCCCCCTGAGACAGGGCCAGCAGTTGATGGCCCAGGCAGATGCCAAAGGTGGGGATTTTCTTCCCGCACACCAGCCGCAGCTGCTTCACGACGTCCAGATTCTCCATGGGATCCCCTGGCCCGTTGGACAGCATCAGGCCGTCCGGCTTCAGGCTGAGAATGTGCTCCGCCGTGGCATCGGCGGGTACCACTGTCACCTCGCAGCCGCGCTTGACCAGCTCCCGCTCGATGTTCTTCTTGGCCCCGAAGTTCCAGAGCACCACCCGGCGCTTCGTCTCCCCTTCGGGCTTTGTCACCGTCTCGGGCGCGCTGCCCACGGCCTTCACCGCGCGTTCCACCCGGTAGGCCTTCATCTCCGCCATGTCCGCGTCGGTGACCGGCCGGGTGAGGATTTTGGCGTTCATCACGCCCGATTCCCGCACAATCCGGGTCAGCGCCCGGGTGTCCACCCCGTATAGGCCGACCACACCATGGGCTTTTAAAAAAGTGTCAAGATCACCCTCACAACGAAAGTTCGAAGGCTCTTGACACCAATCACGGACGATATACGCTTTTAACACCGGGGTTTCGCTCTCAAAATCGGAAGGGATCACGCCGACATTGCCGATCAGCGGGAACGTCTGTACGACGATTTGCCCGTACATGCTGGGATCGGTCAACGTCTCCAAATAGCCGGTCATGGCCGTCGTGAAAACCAATTCCCCAACGACCTCTTTTACGGCTCCGAAGCAGCTGCCCTCGAACACCATGCCATTTTCCAGAACAAGGGTTGCCTTTTGTTCCATAGCGATCACTCTTCCTTTCGCATCCCCGCGCAAACCAGCCCGCGCCTCGCGGCGCGCGCCCTTTTGCGCCATTTACGTCTCGTAAGCCGCCAGAATACCCGCCGCAACCTCCCTGCGGGAGACCCGCCGGTCCATGGCCTGCTTCTCGATGTACCTGTGAGCCTGTGGCTCAGTTAACCCAAGATATTGTATCAGAACACACTTGGCTCTGTCAATAAGGCGGATCTCCTCAATTTTGTGGTGTAAACCCGCGTTTTCTGTTTTTATTTCCAGCAGCCGCCGCCGCGCGACCATGGCCAGCCGCACCGTCCGCAGGAACAGCGCCTTGTTCAGCGGCTTTTGCAGCACCAGCGCCCCCCGCGCCTCCAGCCGGTCGATGTCTGCCTGCGCAAAGCCCGCCCGCGCCAGCAGCAGCACCATGCTCGCCGTGCCGTCCAGCACCTCGCGCAGCAGCGCCCCTGTCTCGGGCAGCGGGGTGTCCGCGATGATCAACGCGAACTCCTCCCCTTGAAGCAGGGCGCGGGCCTGCGCGGCGTCGGCCGCGCCCACGCAGGGCCAGCCGCTTTCCGTTATCTCTCGCGTCAAGTCCTCCCGGCTCCTGTCCGAGCCGGAAACCAACAGCACCCGGCTCATCCCGCCGCCTCCCTTTCAAGAAATTTCGTTTTATTTATTATACATCTATTTTCATATCCTGTTCAAGACTTATTTCAAAACCTACACAGTTCTGTTCCTCCAGCTCCCGGTCATTCCACTAGCATAACGTCCGGATCAAAGAGCGAAGTATTAATTTCATATATAATAAAGAAAATATTTACTTTTTAATAAGAATATGGTAAACTAAATTATAGATAAAAGCAATAAAAAGAGGGAATTACGCATGAAAGAATATTCTAGTAAATTCATATATGAATTTGTTAAGTTGCAGATAAAGTGCTGGCTCAGGAAGTGTCAGTTTAAAGCAAGCCCTTCGGGCGTATGGGTTTACTTTTAACCTGTTGTTTTCAAGATTGTATCCATACGCCTATACTTCCCTTGCTATCAAATTCGTACATAACTCCCCTGCCTGCAATCATTTTTTTGATGCCGTTAAAAATGGAGGGTGTAAATGAAAAGAACGAAGTTGAAGCCATTGGGGATCCTATTGATATGTTTTATGTTGTGTGTTGTTTCAATAGCTGCCGCCGCACCTGTATCAGCGGCTGAGGCAGGTGGTATCCGCAACAACGAAGTGTATCGTTTTCGAAATATCGGCAGTGGTAAATACCTGAATGTACATCTTGGTAAAGATGCCAATGGTACCAACGTATATCAATGGACCTATGACGGTTCTGTCGAGCAGCGCTTTCGTTTGGTATACAATGCCTCAGCCGACGCCTATCTATTCCGAACTATGTCCAGTTCAAACGGTACAAATCGTGTCTTGGATATTGTCAAAAATAATGGCTCCGTACAAGCCGGTTGTAACGTGGAAATCTGGGCAAATACCGATCCGCCGGCCCAGCAATTTGTTTTTTCTAGCAACGGCTGGTGGACGGGACAAAAATTTCGTATTCTGGCTAAAAGCAACACCAATTGCGCGTTAGCGGCTAATGGCAACAGCAACGGCACGTCCGGAGGCACCGGCAGTACCTCCGCGGGCAACGTATATATGGCGGCCGTCACGGAATCCGACTATCAATATTGGCAGGCGGAGCCTGTGAACACCTTGACTCCGGTTGCCAACGAAACTTACTTTGTTCGCGCGCGGCACAGCAGTAAATACCTCGATCACGCCTGGCCTTCCACAAATGTTCATCAGCACAGCTTCAATGCAGGAATTAACCAGCAATGGACGGTACGCCACGAAGGCAGCGGCTTTTATTCCTTGACGCCGCGCTCCAGAACCGATTTCCGCCTGGATGTGGAGCAAGGGGGCGACAGCAATTCCACAAACATCGGGATTTCGGCCTCCAACGGCTATGTCGCGCAGCGATTCCAATTTATTCCGGCCGGCACTTTCAGCGGCCAGCCCTTTTACCGCATCAATCCCAGAAGCAGTATTACCCGGGTGTTGGATGTTGCGGGAGCCGGTACGGCCGATTGGACGAACATTCAGCTATGGGATTACACCAACGTCCCCCAACAGCAGTGGTCGTTTGAGCGCGTGGAAACGCCCGACTGCAGCAGGGCCGTTACCAGCTTTGCCACACAAGGCAGCAATTATGAAATCAATAAATCCGAAAGCGAAAACCGCTATAACAAAATGCCTGTTTGGGAGTGGGTTATCGCGCAAAACCGTATTTCAGCCGCCTATGTGGCCGCGAAAGCCTCTGCCAACGCGGCCAAGCTCACCGTACCCAACGCGGCAAATATGTTGCTTTATTTTTTAAATAGCAATTATAAAGGCGATAATACGCCGTATACTATTTCCAGCAGCTATATTTTGAACGCCGGTAAAACCGCTTCCATTCGCAGTGAAGCCATAGATAAAATTAACAACTCATATGGGGCCCTTCGCGTTCCAGGTTATACGGTTTCCTTTGGACTAAAAGACCATATAAAATATAAAAATTCTACCGGCACGGACGATTGGACTTTGGGTGTTAATAAATGTGAATTTTGGGCTCTGTGCACCGCCGGTTCTTCCGGATCTAAAAGCACGGTTTTGCATGTGCGGGATTACTATGACTGGGAAACAGACTATAACGGCAATATACTTGATATCCCGGTGAATACGCTGGCGGAATTTCACTATGCCGGTTTAGCGAGAGAATATCCTGTTTACGGCCGGGCGACTGTGTAAAGGAGGGTCTGTATGTTTAAGCTGCAAAGAATTGCCAAGCTTTCCGGCGTGGCCCTGGTTTTTGCGTGTCTCGTTTTAGCAATATCCACGACGGCCAACGAAAGCGATTTGGTTGCCGAAATCGGAGAATTCCCCGTATATAAGAACGAGCTACAGAAGCATTTAGCACTTCAAGCGGCCGGTGGGCAGGAGGAGATGCCGCTGGAGGAGGCCTGCCGGAGTATCGTGCGGGATCGCATCGTTGCCGAAGAACTTGCGGATAACGGCAAGGCACTCGCCTCTGACGCCCGTTCTGCTATGTATCAAAGCACCCGGGACAATCTGAAACAAACCCCGAAGGAGAACCAGCTGTTATGCGAACAATTGGGGTTGACCGAAGATGAATTGGGGGAAATGGTCGCGGAATCCAAGCTTTCCCTCATGAGAAAAGGCGCCCACATGGATATGGTCATGCAGAAATATATGGCGGATAACCCTTCCTTGCACCCGACGGCGGAGGAATTGGAAACCGTATACGAGACCTATATGCAGCAACGAGAAGCCTTGGAATTCACCATAGTGGATAAAAAGCTTCCCGCCGAATACGACAAAATGAAAAACGACGCGAAGCGTATCAGGAGTTCCTTGGCACTGCCGGAACAGGTAGCAACGGAGTGACACGTATGAGAAGCAAAACTAGCCAAGCGGGGATACTCTTATCCCTAGTCCTTGTCCTCTTATTATCAGCAGGTTGTCTTTCCAGTGTTAAGGAAATTCAACAGGGCTTTTCCGACAAGCTGGTGCAAATGCTCAGCGAGGACTATGATTTGGTTATTCCTGAAAGCGCCGTATTGGAAGAAGGGCGTTTCAACAATACATTTCGGGATGCGGATATGGAAGTCCATTTCACTGTTCCCACGGAGGATTTTCTCTCCATATTCGGGGAAAACTGGTCGAAATCGGTAGAAAAGGAGAACGAGGACGGACCGCCTACGCAGACATGGCTTCACGGCATTGCGGATCCGGATTCCAAAAAGAAGGATGGTTGGCTGGAAGCGACCGAGGCCGACGGTGAGATGCGGGTGCTTTTCGTCGGGGATCATCCGGATGCCAGAGGCATTAAGTAGCGCCCCTATGCGGAAGCTCTGACCGCCGCCCATTCTTTCATTATTCTCCCACCCCCGCATCCCCCTTGACAAATCCCTCCGGATACGCTATACTCTTTCCAAAGCAGCAAGGGCGCTGCAGGTGTGGAACCTGCAGCGCTTTTTTGCAGCCCGCAATTCTACTGTGAGATGGGAGACGGATTTATGAGCGGCGTACCCGAACTGTTCGGCAGCCTGGTGTTCAATGACGCGGTGATGAAAGAGCGCTTGCCTAAGGACACCTATAACGCGCTGAAAAAAACCATGAAAGACGGCAAGAGCCTGGACAGGACGGTGGCCAACGTGGTGGCCAACGCCATGAAGGACTGGGCCCTGGAAAAGGGCGCCACCCACTATACGCATTGGTTCCAGCCCATGACCGGCGTCACCGCCGAGAAGCATGACAGCTTCATCTCCCCCACCGACGACAGCCATGTCATCATGGAATTCTCCGGCAAGGAGCTGATTGTCGGCGAGCCGGACGCCTCCAGCTTCCCCTCCGGCGGCCTGCGGGCCACCTTCGAGGCCAGGGGCTATACCGCCTGGGACCCCACCTCCTACGCCTTTATCAAGGACGGCACCCTGTGCATCCCCACCGCCTTCTGCTCTTTCGGCGGTCAGGCGCTGGATAAAAAGACCCCCCTCCTCCGCTCTATGGAGGCTATCAACCGGCAGGCCATGCGCATCCTCCGCCTGTTCGGCCACACCGAGGTCACCAATGTCAAGACCACCGTGGGCGCGGAGCAGGAATATTTTCTCATCGACCGCAAGGTGTACGATCAGCGCAAGGATCTGCTCTATACCGGCCGTACCCTGTTCGGTGCCCGTCCCCCCAAGGGGCAGGAGCTGGACGATCACTATTTCGGCACCTTCCGCCCCCGTGTTGCCGCTTTCATGAAGGAGCTGGACGAGGAGCTGTGGAAGCTGGGCATCCTGGCCAAAACCAAGCACAACGAGGTGGCCCCGGCCCAGCATGAGCTGGCCCCCGTTTTCTGCACCACCAACATCGCCGCCGACCAGAACCAGCTGACCATGGAGATCATGAAGAAGGTGGCCGATCGCCACGGCATGTACTGCCTGCTGCATGAGAAGCCCTTCGCCGGCGTCAACGGCAGCGGCAAGCACAACAACTGGTCCATGTCCACCAACACCGGCCTGAATCTCCTGGAGCCGGGCCAGTCCCCTCACGAGAACGCCCAGTTCCTGCTGTTCCTCTGCGCCGTCATCAAGGCCGTGGACGAGTATCAGGATATGCTGCGCATCTCGGTGGCCAGCGCCGGCAACGATCACCGCCTGGGTGCCGCCGAGGCGCCGCCCGCCGTGGTCTCCATGTTCTTGGGCGACGAGCTGACCGACGTGCTGGAGGCTATCGAAAACGACGCCGATTACGACGGCCCGGAACGGGTGGAGATGAAAATCGGGGTGCACACCATGCCCCGCATCCCCAAGGACAGCACCGACCGGAACCGCACCTCCCCCTTCGCCTTCACCGGCAATAAATTCGAATTCCGGATGCTGGGATCCGCCCAGTCCATTTCCGGCCCCAACGTCATTTTGAACACCGCCGTAGCCGAGGAGCTGTGCCAATTTGCCGACATGCTGGAGGTGGCCGACGATTTCAACGCCGCCCTGACCCGCCTGATTAAAACCACCGTCCAGGATCACAAACGGATCATCTTCAACGGCAACGGCTATAACGACGAATGGCTGGCCGAGGCGGAGAAGCGCGGGCTGTATAACTTTAAGACCACCCCCGACTGCGTTCCCCACTATCTGGATCGTAAAAACGTCGGCCTGTTCACCAAGCACCGGGTGTTCACAGAAACTGAGATGCACGCCCGGTACGAAATTCATCTGGAAAACTACTGCAAGGTGCTGAATATCGAGGCGCTGACCATGCTGGACATGGTGAATAAGGAGATCCTCCCCGCCGTCACCGGCTACATCAAGGAACTGTGCGACGCCGCCCTGACGAAGCGGTCGCTGGACGCGGGCATCAGCAGCGAGGTGGAAACTTCCCTGGCCGCCCGCCTGTCCGCCCTGTCCGCCAGCCTGTATAAGAAGACCGGCGACTTGAACGCGGCCCTCATGGGGGTCAAGGAGCATCCGGATATGGAGGACTGTGCCCTGTACTATAAAGATCGGGTGCTCGTGGCCATGCAGGAGACCCGCGCCGTGGCCGACGAGCTGGAAACTCTGACCGCCAAGAAATGCTGGCCCTTCCCCACCTACGGCGACATCCTTTTCAGCGTTTGAAAAAAAGCGATTGCGTCTCAAAAAATGAGACACAATCGCTTTTTCTTCGAAGCACCGATCGGTTCCGTGCGAAAAAATGCGCAAAAGGAAGCCACAAACCAAGGGCAAACTCGCCCGGAAAGGACAGAAAAATGGAAGAAAACGCATCGATAAAGGCGTTGCGGGAAGCAATAGACCGCAGCCGGTATATGGTCTTCTTCGGCGGCGCCGGTGTCTCGACCGAGAGCGGCATTCCCGACTTCCGCACCCCCTCCGGCCTCTACAATCAGCCTGGCGCCTACCCGCCCGAGACGATTCTGAGCCACAGCTTTTTTGAAAAGCATCCCGAAATCTTCTTCGATTTTTACCGCAAGAAGATGATCCATCCCACCGCCAAACCAAACGCCGCCCACCAAAAGCTCGCCCAATTAGAAGCCAAAGGGAAGCTAAAAGCCATCATAACCCAAAACATAGACGGCCTCCACGCCCCCGCCCAAGAAGTCCTAGAACTGCACGGCTCTGTCCATCGCAATCACTGCGTACGCTGCGGCAGGGCGTATGCCTTGGCGGATATATTGGCAAGCGAAGGGGTTCCCCGCTGCTCCTGCGGGGGGATTATCAAGCCGGATGTGGTGCTGTATGAGGAACCGCTGGACGAGGCGGTGCTGGACAGGGCCGTGTGCCATATCCAGCAGGCGGATCTGCTTCTCATCGGGGGGACCTCACTGAATGTCTACCCCGCCGCCGGGCTTATCCGGTATTTTCAGGGGCGGGATCTGGTCATTATCAACCGGGAGCCCACCCCGGTCGATCGGCGGGCGTCCCTGGTGATACAGGGCTCCATCGGCGAGATATTCGCCACGCTATAGCCTTTGCCCCAGGACTTCCACGGTAGGGCGACCGGGAATCAGACGGCGACCGTCGGTAAAGCCCTCTTCTCGGCCGGTCAGGGCCTCTATCAGCCGGGCGCGCAGTTTCTCCACCCGTTCCCGGCAGGGAATGTCGTCCACGGCGTTGTGCCGTTCCTGCGGATCGGCCTGAAGGTCAAAATACTGCTCCTTTCCTGTCTGGCTGAACCAGATGTATTTATCCCGGGCAGTGACAATCCAATGAGTGGAATCCGGGCCAGCGGTGTGCTCCCCATGAAGGAAGGCGCGGCCCTTACCAGGCTGGAGCAGGCTTTCGCCGTCCAGGGAAGAGGGAATCGGGACGCCCGCGGCGTCCAGCAGGGTGGGCATGATATCCCGGAGTTCAGCCAAGCGATCGCTGACCCGCCCCCCCGGGCCGATCACCGCCTCCGGCCCCCAGAGCAGCAGAGGAATATGCGCGCTGCCCTCATAGGGGCGGGATTTGCGGCACAGGCCATGATCGGACAGCAGCTCCCCATGATCGGAGGTAAACACCACGACGGTGTTGTCGTAGAGCTCCTCATCCATCAGCCCCTGTAAAAACCGGCCGATCTGGTGATCCACGTGGGTGATGCAGGCATAATAGCCGGCCTGCTGCTGCCGGATAAGCTCCGGATCCAGGGGGCCGGTGGTGTTGCAAAACACCCGTCCCTCCCGCCGCAGGCGCTCCAAGTCGTCCCAGTCCCCGGAAAAAGGGGGGGCTAGCGCCTTGTTCTTATACATATCGTAATAGCAGGCGGGCGGATCATAGGGGGCGTGGGGGCGGACATAGGACAGCATCAGGAAAAAGGGCTGATCCCTGTCCCGGCGGCGAAGAAAATCCAGCGCTCGGCCAGTTGCCCAATTGGTGGGATGCAGATGCTCGTCGTACATCCAGGGACGGGTGACCCAGGAATTGCATTCCAAGCCGGTATCGGTAATATCACAGGCGATGCCCTTCTCATTTTTCAGCCAATAGAGATAATCGTCCGCTACCATTTGATGCTCATGATGCGGGATATTGGGCTTGCGGTGGGCGTGCAAGTAGCCGTCGTGCAGGTCGATGTGGTGAAAACCCATAGAACGGCGAAGGGGATAGACATGCATCTTCCCCGCGCACGCGGTGGCATAGCCCGCTTTCGCCAGTTCGCCGGCCATGGTCACCGGGTAATCCCACGGCACCCCGTCCCGATACCCTACCCGGCCGTGATGCTCTTGAGACAGGCCGGTGTGGAGAGCCGCCCTGGCGGCAATGCAGCTCGGGCAAGTGCTATAGGCGCGGGAGAACCGAATTCCCTGGGCAGCCAGCGTGTCCAAAAAAGGGGTCTTGACATCGGGATGGCCCGCCGCCCCCAGGCAGTCCCCCCGCATTTCGTCGGTCATAATCAAAACCAAATTCGGACGTTTTGCGTTTGCAGGCATACAAGTTCGCATCCTTTCGCAGAGAATCGAATGTTACCGCCATCCAGGCTAAGGTATACGAGAAACCCCCCGCCGCGAAAAGCGGCGGGGGGTTCTGGATATAC
>ENA-ORTH01001848-ORTH01001848.1-human-gut-metagenome-genome-assembly--contig:-NODE-1848-length-19254-cov-5.029168_pt1 | contig 19254 bp, 19 predicted proteins | sample MGYA00241914_ERZ509192 | MGnify/ENA primary metagenome ERZ509192 (study PRJEB26280, sample SAMEA2338826) | human gut metagenome | biome: human gut; feature: human-associated habitat; material: faeces... | reverse complement strand
GCTAGACCTCTATCTCGATCAGGTCCTACTTTATGTCAATAAAACCTGTGCACCTGTTCTCTCTTCTTCAGACAAGGGCTTGACGGCTGCCATGATCAACAATTACGTAAAACATGGCTATGTCGAAAAACCAGATAAGAAGAAATACCAGCGTAGACAGGTGGCTCGCTTGATCGCTATTACAACCTTAAAAACGGTCTTTTCTATTCAGGAGATCGCTTCTACCTTAAATTTCTTGCAGGACCAGGCAAGCTCAGATCTTCTCTATAATAGCTTTGTCGCTTATCTCAATGAGCAAAAAGAGCCGATCGCACCCATCATTCGCTCTGCCTGTCAGACGGTTCAACTTTATCTTGAAACCCTGACTTATATTCAACCAGTAAAAACGGAGGAAGAAACTGATGACTATGTGGTGAAGCCGTTCGATTCCAAAGAGGTGGTGGCGCGTATCAAGGCGGTGCTGCGCCGCTGCGCGCCGGCAGAGCAGACGCGCGAGGGGCTCATCACCTATGACAACCTCTCGGTGGACTTGGCGCGTTATGAGCTGAAGGTAAAGGGCAAAACGGTGGAGGCACCGCCCAAAGAGCTGGAGTTGCTTTATTACCTTGCCAGCCACCCCAACCGCGTGTTCACGCGCGACCAGTTGCTGGACGAGGTGTGGGGGTTTGAATATTACGGCGATTCCCGTACCATCGACGTGCATGTAAAGCGCCTGCGCGAAAAGCTGGAGGGTGCCTCAGACGCATGGGGCCTGAAAACCGTTTGGGGCGTGGGATATAAATTTGAAGTGAAAGACTGAATTCTGCAGAACATCCGGCGGCACAGTGCGCCGGGGAAGGGGGGCGCGGGCCGGTGAGAAAAAGCATTACCACGCGCTATTTCTATTCCACGGCATTTCTGCTGGTGTGCGGTGTGGCGCTGATGTGGTTCATCCAGATGTATCTGGCCATGGGCTACTTCCGCACGGAAAATGACGACAACCTGCTGGCCACGGTGGACAACACCATCCGTATCCTGCAGGAGGCGGGCGGCAGCGCCGCGCCCGGGGATGAAGAAACGGTGGAGGATATCAAGCGCGAGATACTGATTACGGCGCGCGCCTCCGGCGGGCAGATATTTCTGACGGACGCAGACGGCGTGGTGGTGTGCAGCACCCAGGGGCAGGAAGAAAACTACCTGGGGCAGTCCATTTCGTCCCGCGTGCTGGCCAGTGCCGCGAAGCACGGCACCTATACTGAGCTTGGCACGCTGGACGGGCTGTTCGGCACGCGCCATTATGTGGCCTGCAAGCCCATTGGAGAAAACGGCGCCAGCGGCTATGCCTTTGCGTCATCTGACGCGCGGCGGCTGAATGAGTACATTGCGAACCTGTTTTCCATGTTCATTCTTTCCGCCGGGCTGATGCTGCTGGTATCCAGCGTGCTTTCTATTGTGCTCACCTCGCATATGACAACACCATTGCGCCGCATCTCCGACGCGGCGCAGAAGTTTGGCGACGGAGATTTTGCCGCCCGCGTGCCGGTGGAGGGCGACGATGAGGTGGCGCAGCTTGCCGCCACGTTTAACCGCATGGCGGAAAATCTGGAGAAGATAGATTCTTCGCGCTACAGCTTTATGGGCAATATCGCGCATGAGCTGCGCACGCCCATGACGACAGTAAAAGGGTTTGTCGACGGCATGCTGGACGGCACCATCCCGCCCGAAAGCCACCAGCATTATCTGGAAATCGTCTCGCAGGAGGTGGGCCGCCTGACGCGGCTTATCAAGAATATGCTGGATATCACAAAACTTGAGGCGGGCGAATATAAGGTGAATGCGCATAGCTATGACATCTGGCAGACCATCACGGGAGTGGTATTCGCCGCCGAGCAGCGCATAGAGGCGAACAGCATCCAGATTACAGGCTTCGCACCGTCAAAGACGATGGTGTATGCCGATGAAGACCTTGTATATCAGGTGGTATACAATCTTGTGGACAATGCCATCAAGTTCTGTGGCGTGGGCGGCGAGATACGCTTTTCTGTCACGCAGGGCAAGGGCTTTGTCACCGTGGCGGTGCGCAATACGGGCGAGGGCATCGCGCCGGAGGCGCTGCCCCATGTGTTCGACCGCTTTTATAAAGAGGATAAAAGCCGCGGGCTGAACACCTCCGGCGCGGGGCTGGGCCTGCATATCTGCAAGGTGCTGGTGAATTTGTCCGGCGGCAAGATATGGGCTGCAAGCAAGGCGGGTGAATACACAGAGTTTCTGTTTACGCTTCCTGCAGGCCAGAAGCCGCAAAAACGCAAAGAAAAAGGCGAGAAGGAAAAAGCATGGCCGGAAAGGCAGAAGGGTGGCATGGAGGATGGAGCCGGAACAGATGCAGCAGGCGGGCAGTGAGGAGACCGAACAGGCAGGCGGTACACAGAGTGCGCCGCCGCGCCGCACGCCGCGGTGGGCGCTGAGTGTGACGGTGACGCTGCTGTGCCTTGCCCTGGCGGCCATTGTGGCGCTGGGCGGCATGGTGGCGCGCCTTCTGGCCGGCGCACAGGCGCGCCGGCCTGATGCCTCGGAGGCCCCCCCCGTTTCCATGCAGCTGCACGATTTGCCCGAGACGGCGGACGGCGGGCTGACCACAGCCGAAATTGCCCAGCGCGTTTCGCCCAGCGTGGTGTCCATCCATATTTATGAGCAGGATTCTCTTTCTCCGTCTGCCATGGGCAGCGGCGTGGTGCTTACACAGGACGGCTACATCATCACCAACGCTCATGTGGTGGAGGGGGCATCAGGTATCAATGTGCTGTTTGAGGACGGCACCGAGATGAACGCGCGCGTGATAGGCGTGGACGAAAAGACAGACCTGGCCGTGATAAAGGTTGCCGGGGAAGGCCTTGTGCCCGCGGAGTTCGGAGATTCCAGCGCGATTGCTGTGGGTGAGCGCGCCGTGGCTATTGGCAATGCCGCCGGGCAGTTCGACGGGACAGTCACCCAGGGCGTCATCTCCGGGCTGGATAGAGAGGTCACCGTCACCCTCGGCGGCCGCGATGTCACCATGTCGCTTATTCAGACGGACGCGGCCATCAACCCCGGCAATTCCGGCGGCGCGCTGGTGAACCGCTTCGGCCAGGTGGTGGGCATCAATTCGGCCCGCATGAACAGCGCCTTTTTTGAGGGCATTTGCTTTGCCATCCCCACGCGCACCGTGCAGCCGGTGGTGGAAAACTTGATTGCATATGGCTTTGTGCGAGACCGCGGGGTGCTTGGCGTCACCGTCATCGCCCTCACAAGCGTAAACGGCCCGCCCAACGGCCTGCCCGCGCAGGGGCTTTATATCTCAGAGCTTGCGCCGGGCAGCGACCTTGTGCGCAGCGACGTGACGGTGGGCGACATCATCCTCGAGGCGGACGGCAAGGTGATGAAGACCACGGCAGACCTGACCGCGGTGGTGCAGGGCCACAAGCTGGGGGAAACAGTGCATCTGAAGGTGCAGAAATACGGCAGTGGCAGCATCATAGAGGTGGATGCCGTGCTGGTAGAGAGCCTTGAAGATGGCTGAAGCGCGTTTGCTTTTCTGCGGCAGATGCGGTACAATACAAAAATGGCCTGCAGCACTCCTTTGTGCGCGGCAGCCGGAAATTTTGAAACAATGGGAAAGCGGGGCGCGCAAAATATGATACGGATATCACCTTCCATCCTGTCGGCAGATTTTGCAAGGCTTGGTGAGAGCTGCCGCCGTGTGGTGCAGGCTGGGGCAGATATGCTGCATGTAGATGTGATGGACGGCATGTTTGTGCCAAATATCTCGCTGGGCATTCCCGTGCTGGCGGGGCTTGCCAAAGAGGTGAGGGCATTTTATGATGTGCATCTGATGATAGAGCGCCCGCTGGACTATGTGCCCCAGTTTGTAAAGGCGGGGGCAAACGCGGTCACCTTTCATCTGGAAGCAAAAAGCGATGTGCGCCAGACGCTGCGGGCCATTCGCGCACAGGGCGTGCTGGCCGGGCTTTCTATCAAGCCGGCAACCTCGCCCGAGGCAGTGCTGCCGTATCTGGACGAGCTGGACCTTGTGCTGGTAATGAGCGTGGAGCCCGGCTTCGGCGGCCAGAAATTCATGCCGCAGGCGCTGGACAAGCTGCGCTTTCTGCACAGTGCGGCGGCTGCGCATGGAAAAGAGGGCCTTATTCTGGAGGTGGACGGCGGCATTAATGAGGCGACAGGCGCCCAGTGTGCCGCCGCAGGCGCAAACGCGCTGGTGGCGGGCAGCGCCGTGTTCGGCGCCCAGGACCCTGCCGCTGCAGTAAAGGCCCTGCGCGCCGCCTGTGAGGCGGCAAAAATCTGACCGGAAAGAGGCGACACGATGAACGGTACTTACAGCCTGCCCAGCGCGCCGCCTGCGCGCGAGGCAAACCGTGACATCATCTTCATGATGCTGCCGCTGCTGGTGGTGGCCTGTTATCTGTACGGCGGGCGGCCCGCCGTGATGTGCTGTGTGGCGGTGGCCACAGCTGTGGTGTGCGACCACCTCACGGCGTGGATGCGCGGCCGCACGCACGATTCGGCCGAAAATTCCAGCATCCCCATGGCGCTTGTCACCACCATGATGCTGCCCGCTTCGGTAAGCTATTATATTGTGGTGGCAGCTGTGGCCGTGGGCGTAGTGCTGGGAAAAGAGGCGTTCGGCGGCTGGGGCGAATACCCCTTCAACCCCTCGGCACTGGGCTATGCTGTGGTTGCGGTAAGCTGGCCGCAGCAGGTATTTCGTTACCCGGCGCCCTTTACACAGCTCACCATTGCCAGCACGCAGAACGCCACACTGGTGGAATCGCCCGCCATGGCGCTGCGCGCGGGCGGCACGCCCAACCTGCGCGCGCTGGACCTTGTGCTGGGAAACTACGCGGGCGCCATCGGTACCACAGCGGTGCTGGTGATTATTGCCTGCGCACTGTATCTGTGGGTGCGGCGGGATATTACGTTGTCTATTCCCGCAGGCTTTTTTCTTGCCGTTGTGTGTGTGGCGTTTTTCTTCCCGCGTGTCGGCAATGTGGGCTTTGCCTGGCCGTGGCAGGAGCTGTACCTGCGTTACCAGTCTGTAAAATATGAGCTGCTCACCGGCACGCTGCTGTTTGCCGGGGTGTTTCTTGTGAACGAGCCCGTCACCCGCCCGCGGGTGACAAAGGCGCACTTCGCCTATGGAGTGCTGATGGGCTTTATGGCCATGATGTTCCGCTATTTCGGCACTTACGACAACAGCGTGTGCTTTGCTGTGCTGGGCGTGAATGCGCTGACCGGCTTTCTGGACAGGCTGTTCGCCTCACGCCGGCGTGGGAAAGGGGGCGCAGCGCGATGACAAATGAAGAGCGCAGGCGCTCGGAAGAGCTGCGCAGGAAAATAAAGCGCGACCGCGTGTTCTTGAACAACCCGGTTGTGATGCAGGGCCTTGGCCTGGCGCCTCTGGTGGTGGCGGCCACCAGCCTGAAGAACGCGGTGATTCTGGGCGTGGCCGTTTTGCTTCTGCTTACGCCTACACGCATCCTGGCGGCGCTTTTAAGCCGTTTTTCCTATTTCCGCTTCCGCGGGCTGACCTATGCGTTCAGCGCAGCGTTTATCTATGTGGGGGTGCGCTGGTGCGTGGGGCAGCTTTTCCCCGCTACGGACATTGCCCCCCTGGGGCTGTATCTGCCTCTTCTGGCGGCAGACCCCATTATTTTGAAGCGGTACGAGCGCCCGCAGCGTGAGCGCGTGGGCACGGCTCTGCGCAAGGGCGTCATCACCAGCGTCGGCTATGTGCTGGTGATGCTGATAGTGGGCGGGCTGCGCGAAGTGATTGGCGCGGGCACGCTGTACGGTATGGTGGTGTTCCAGAAGCCCATCCTGCCCATTGCCGCGCTGCCCAGCGGCGGGTTCATTTTCTTGGCGGTGCTTGTGGCGCTGTGGCGTGGCTTTGTCACGGCGGCAAAACACCAGCTTGGGGTAGAGGAGGGCTGAGCATGAAGGAAGTATTGCAGGCCCTGGCCTCGTTCTTCGCCTACGCCGTGATGGCAGTGTTTGCACAGAATGCTGTGTTCACCCGCGCGCTGGGCGTCTCGCGCGTGGTGAAGCTGGTGGACGACGGCACGGTGGATACCGTGATGTTTGGCTCGCTTTTGTGTGCAGTGCAGCTTATCAGCGCGCCGCTGGGCTACTTCGCCAACGGATGGATTGCGCAGCTGCCTTATCGAGACTATATCCGCCCGCTGGTGTTCCTGGCCTGCGCAGCGGTGGCATTTTTTGTAGTGCTGCTGTTTTCAGTGATTATTTTCCGGGTGGACGGCGCGCGGCGCGCTGTGGCAGTGCTGCCTATGGCCACATTCAACACCTGCCTTCTGGGCACGCTGCTCATCAGCTCTGTGCAGAATTTCAACTTTGCGCAGACGCTTGGTTTTGCGCTGGGCAGCGGTGTTGGCTATGTGCTGGCCGTCGTGGTGGTAATGGGCGGCGAAAAGCGGCTGGAGAGCGAAAAAATCCCCGCCATGTTCCGCGGGCTGCCCATTACGCTTTTGTATATCGGCATTCTGGCTCTGGCTATTTACGGCTTTACAGGCCACATGGCTGCTTTCTAAGCGCGCCCCTCAGGCCCCGCGCGCGGACGGCGCGGTTTTATCTGCTTTTGTACGGCGGCGCCCGGCTGTTGTTGTCTATGGAAATGGAGGCGAAAGGGTATGGTGGCACGAAAAGCCAGGCTGGAGGATGCACCTGCGCTGTACGGCCTTGTGTGCCTTTACAGCCGCGCGGCACCGCCGCGTGAGGTGTTTGACGCCTATTATGCCCTTGCGCTTGAGGACGGCGCCCGCCGCCTGCTGATTGCCTGGGAGGGCGACGAGGCGGTCGGTTTTGCCGACGCGCAGCAGCGCGACAGCCTGATGTTGGGTAAGAAGGTGGGCGTGATACAGGACTTCTTCGTGAGGGAAGACCGCCGCCGCCGCAATGTGGGCACGGCGCTGCTGGTGACGCTGACCACGCAGCTGAAGGCTGCGGGCTGTGCGGCCATCACGGCCTCCTGCCGCAAGGTGGACGGCTCCAGCCAGGAATTTTTGGAAAAGCGCGGCTTTGTAAAAGAGAGATACGGCTTTCTGCGCACTATGCAGTGAGCCGGGCAGCCTGCGGGGCCCCGTGCCCTCGCAGGCTTTTTTGAAGCTGCCGCACCGGCGGACCCGAAGGGGAGGCATGTGCGGCACACCTTGGCACGGGCGCGGAGGAGGGATGAAAGATGCAGGTGCGGCAGGTTTTGCCGGGGGACGGGCCGTTACTGCGGGCAGCCGGCCTTTCCGGCTGTCCTGGTACCCTGGTGCTGGAGAAGGAAGGCGTTGCCATCGGCGCCGCCCTGCGCGAGGGCGAGTGGATAAAAGCCGTATATATCGCGCCGGAATGGCGCGGCCGGGGATACGGCACGTTCCTTCTGCGCCGCGTGTGCGCCGGCGGGCCGCGCGGGCTTTGGGCGCGTGCCGAGGGCGCTGCGGCGCAGGCATTTTTGAAAAAGTGCGGGTTTGCGGGCAGCGGGCCGGTGCTGTGCCGCGGGGTGCGCGCCGGGGCAGACAACGCGGTGGCCTGTGCGCACACCTTTCTGCGCGAATTCATCAGGCCGGGCGGCTTTGCCGTAGACGCCACAGCGGGCAATGGCCACGATACAGAGTTCCTGTGCCGGGCTGTGGGGCCGCAGGGGCGTGTGCTGGCACTGGACATTCAGCAGCGGGCGGTAGATGCCACCAATGCGCGCCTGCAAAGTGTGGGCTTTGCCCATATTGGGCATGCTGTGAGGGCAGACCATGCCAGGCTGTCGGATATTTTGGAAAAAGAGAGGCGGCCATGCGCGGTGATGTTCAATTTGGGCTATCTTCCGGGCGGCAGCCATGCATTGTTTACCACGCCGCACAGCAGTCTGCCGGCAATGGATGCCGCGCTGGCGGCCCTTGTGCGGGGCGGGGCGCTGACGGTGTGCGCCTATTCCGGCGGGCTGCAGGGCACCGCAGAACGCGATGCCGTTCTGTCATGGGCCCGCGCCCTGTGCCCGCAGGCATACCGTGTGGCCGTCCGGCTGTTCGAGCATGAGGCAGGCTGCCCGCCTGTGGCGGTGTGCATAGAGAAGAAGTGCGCATCGCGGCCGCCTCACTCTTCCTGAAGCCCCCGCCGCCCCGGCCGCAGCCGGGGCGGCGCTTTTTTGTAGAGGAGAAAGCCACCAGCTGGCCTGCCCTGCAAAAGAGCCCTTGCTTCAGGCACCGGACGAAGCGGGCCCGGGCAAGGCTGCCCGCTTTGACGCTTTGGCGTCTGCCCTTGCTTCGGACATCGGGCGAAGCGGACCATCGGCAGCGGGCCGGCCAAACATGAAAATTTGCCGGAAGCTCGTTTGCAGGCCGCAGCGCCGGGGAACGGGCGAAATAAGCTCTCGCGCACCTTGCGCGGAATGACTGCGGCGGGCGCTTGTCATGCTAGCCAAACCCACCGGCCCGGCCGGTGGGTTTGATTTTGAGGGCATGCTGTTTCACGCTTTTTTCACCTGTCTATGATATTTTTGTCACACTCGCCGGATAAGATGATATCAGAACGAAAGAAAAACCGGCCGGCCGCAAAGCGCAGGCCGCTCTAACTGCCAGGGAGGCATGGATTATGGATAACAATTGGCAATATGATTATTCGAACGGCTATGCACAGCCGCAGTATACACAACCTCCGCAGGACCCTTCGCTGAATGGGCCGGAACAGCCCGGACAGCCGCCGAAGAAAAAACGTGCGGGGACAAAAAAGGCGCTGGCCGCTGTTGCGCTGGTGCTGGTATGCGCACTGGCGGGCGTTGGCGGCGGTGTGCTGGGCGCCTCGCTCATCAAAGGGGCGTCCGGCCCGGTGGTATATAAAGCGGTGCAGGATGGCAGCGGCGCCAGCGCCAGCACCACTGCAGCAAACGGCGATGCAATGAGTATTGCGCAGATTGCGCAGAAAGTGGGCCCCAGCGTGGTGGAGGTAACCACGGAGGCGGTGCAGACTAACGGCATTTTCACGCAGTATGTCACGAACGGGGCGGGCTCCGGCGTGATTATTTCGGAGGACGGCTATATCCTTACGAACAACCATGTGGTGGAAGGCCAGAGCACCGTGAAGGTGACCACCAGCGATAAGCAGCAGTATGACGCCACTGTGGTGGGCACGGACGACAAAACGGACATCGCCGTGCTGAAAATAGACGCCAGCGGCCTGACGCCCGCAGTCATCGGCGATTCCGACGGCCTGGTGGTGGGCGAGACGGCTGTGGCCGTAGGCAACCCGCTGGGTACGCTTGGCGGCACGGTGACAGACGGCATTATTTCTGCACTGGACCGTGAAGTTACCGTAAACAACCAGACGATGACGCTGCTGCAGATGTCGGCAGCCGTCAGCCCGGGCAATTCCGGCGGCGGCCTGTTCAATGAGAGGGGCGATCTGGTGGGCATTGTGAATGCGAAGTCCGGCGGCTCGGATGTAGAGGGTATCGGGTTTGCCGTGCCTATCAATACCGCCATGGAGGTGGCAGAGCAGCTTATTGCGAACGGCTACGTCAGCGGGCGCCCGGCCATGGGCATCCAGGTGGTTGCCATTACAGACCTGCAGACAGCCATGCAGGCGGGCGTGTCCCAGCTTGGCGTATATGTGCAGCGCGTGGATGAGGGCTCGGCCGCGGAAAAGGCCGGCCTGAAGGTGGGCGATATGTTCGTAAGCGTAGACGGAACAGCGGTGTCCAGCACCAGCGATGTGACCGCCGTTTTGGACCAGCACCAGGTGGGAGACACCATCGAGGTGCAAGTGGTGCGCGACAGGCAGGTGCTCAGCCTGAATGTGACGCTGCAGGAGAAAACAGCCGGCGCTGCGGCCCAGCCCGTGGAAGGCTGATGATATAGATAATAAACCCGGCAAGGGATGTTCCCTTGCCGGGTTTCTATTTGCAGAAACGAAAGCAGAACTCAGCGGCACTGTTCCACCGCACGCATAAAGATGCGTACATGCGCGGGCTCTACATAGCCGTCATCAAGATATCCCTGCTTGAAATAACTGCCAACGATAGCTGCATCTGCCACAGAGAATTGTTCGGCACAGGTGTCGGGGGTCATGCCGGCCCCCACTACAAGGGGAAAATCGCCCATGATATTGCGGAACTGCCGTATCTTTTCCATAGGGGTGGTTTTTCCGGTGCCTTCGCCTGTGACAGCAATGGCATCGCAGCGGCTCATACCGATGCGGAGGTCCTCTTCCAGTGTACGGCCGGAACGATACGGCTGATACTTGAAACGTACGCCGCCAATGACAAAACCGCTGTAACCTGCCCGCCATTTGGCAATGGCCTCGCCAAAGGCGGCATCCTCTTCGGGCGCAAGATGCCCGGCTACAGAATCCAGCTGAATGAAGCCTGCGCCATATTTCTTTGCAAGCTCAAAACCAAGGGCATCATTGTGCAGGGCATTCACCCCATAGACAAAGTCCACCTTCTCACGGGAAAAGGCCTCCAGCACCGTTTCCATGTCCTCATAATCTCCAAAATAGTTTTCCACAATCACAGCATCTGCGCCGCCGCCGATAAGCTGGCCTGCCTCCAGCAGGGCGTGTTCGTACTTTTCCTGGCGGCTTTTACCGCGCAGATGCAGCATGGCAAGGATGGGTTTTTTCCTGGGAAATAATGATAAAAAGTTATGTTGTCTCATAAGTAAAACCGCTTCTTCCTGTAATATCTTTTTCAATGCAGCACTTTTACGAGGTCTTCGCTGTACAGAATATCCGGATGGCCCAAACTGGAAGCCAGCTGGCCCATTTGCGGCTTCTGAATAGCTGCCGCATGCAATACAGCATCATTTTGAAATACTTCGCGCACAGAGCCGTCAGCTATGATATGACGGTGCGCCATTACCACCACGCGCTCAAAATTACGTGCTACAAATTCCATGTCGTGTGTGATGACGATAACACCTTTGCCCTCGCTGCGAAGGGTATCCATAATATGCACAAGGCAGTTCACACCGTGTGTGTCCTGCCCGGCAGTGGGCTCGTCCAGAACAAGATAAGGCGTCTGCACTGCAAGAATGGCAGCAATGGATACGAATTTTTTGGTGGAATAAGGGATCTCATAAGGGTTCAGCTCCATATACTGGCCTATGCCTGTCATCTCCGCGGCGCGCGCCACGCGCGCGTTCATATCCTCTGGAGAAAGCTTCTGATACCGGGGCCAGAACTCCAGCTCTGCACGCACAGTGGTGTTAAAAATCTGGTCATCCGGGTTTTGGAACACATAGCCCACCATGTGAGAGATCTGTGCTGTGGTGCGCTCTTTGGTGTTTATACCATTTACAATTACGTCGCCCTGCGTAGGTTTGTGCAGGCCGTTCATCATTTTAACGGCTGTTGTTTTGCCTGCGCCGTTTTGACCTATAATGGCTACGCGCTCGCCCTGCCCGATATGCAGGTTCAGCTCTTCATTGGCCAAGGTGCCGTTTGGATAACAGAACGAGGCGTTTTTGAATTCAATGCAGTCCAAGGTTCACTGCCCCCTTTCAAGCACAAGGCGCCGTGCCTGCTCCAGCGTGATGGGTGTGCCATGCAGGGCTTTGCCCGCCACAGCCATATCGCGCGCAAACAGCACTGTCTGAGGCAGAGCTACTTCGTGTTCCAGCAGCGAGAGGTCTGACAATACCTCGGCAGTAGGGCCGCTTTTTAGAACAGCCCCCTTTTCCATTACAAGAATCTCGTCCGCATATTGGGCCAGAAGATCTATTTTGTGCTCTACCAGAATAACAGTCTTCTTCTGGGCCTTCAGGGCGGAAATAATTTGGAACACCTTTTCCGTGCCATCCGGGTCCAGCTGGGAAGTGGGCTCGTCGATAACATAGATATCACAGTCCATGGCAAGTATCGAGGCGAAGGCCACACGCTGGCGCTGCCCGCCGGACAGTTCGTTCGGGTTCAGTTCAATGAGATCCTCAATGCCGATGAGGCGCACGATGTCTACTACACGCGCAATGATCTCTTCCTTGGGCATGCGCAGGTTTTCAAGGCCGATGGCGATTTCTTCGAACACAGTATCTTTTACGCCGCTGATTTGCGTGAAAGGGTTTTGAAAGATATAGCCCACGCGTGAGGTGAGCTCGCTTTCATCCCAGCTTTCCATACGCTTGCCCAGTATCTGCACATCACCTGTCAATTCGCCCTGAAAGAAGCCCGGGATCAGCCCTTTTACAAGGCTGCAAAGCGTTGTTTTGCCTGCGCCGTTCGGCCCGATAACGCCGTAAAATTTACCCTCTTCAAAGCAGAAACTGACATCGTGCAGGGCATCGAAATCTGTAAGCGGATAACGGTAGGTAATGTTTGATAATATAATGCTGTTCATGCTGCTATCCTCCACACCAGGGCTGCCACAAAGGCGATATCCAGCAGGATGCACCCGGCCTTTTCCCAAAGCGGCGTCTTGCGCAGCTCATAGATATGAGTGGTATGCTTGTGGGAAGAAAAGGCACGCGTTTCCATAGCGATGGTCTTTTCTTCCGTAGAACCAATGGCACCCAGAACAAGCGGCCCCAGAATGGGGATGAATGCCTTGAAACGGGTTTTTAGCCCGCCGGATGTCTCAATGCCGCGCGCACTTTGTGAATCCATGATAACATTTGCCGTCTTGCCAAGGTCTGTGATGGTCTGCATGGCAGAAAGCACTACAAATGACGCCGAGTGGGAAACACCCAACATTTCGATGGCATACATCAGGTCTTTCATGGGAGTGATGTTATAAAACAGCATTACTGCGCCGCATATCTGTATTACCAGCAGGGCGAACCATAGGCCGTTTTGCATGCCTTCCACTGTCCAGCGCACGATCCACCACTCAAACAAAAGCGTGGTGCCGGGCCAGAAAGCCGACCGAATGAGGAAAATAAAGAAAAATAAAAGTGCGCCCACTTTCCAGAACAGACCCCAGAATTTTTTCAGGCACCCTGCGGCAGCCGTGATGGCAAGGTACAAAAGAATAGCGGCCACGGAAGAGGCTACCCCGCCCGCCAGCCCTGCAAAGGCGGCGATCAGTGCGCACAGGTTCAGCTTGGAAAAGGGGTTCAGGTCCATGATAAAGTTGCCATGCAGCTTGGGCCTGCGGAAGGAATCGATAAATTCAGTATTCATAGTTCACACCCTGTTACCGCATTGTGGGGCCGGCCCGCAGAAATCATGCAGGGCCGGCTCCGCAAGGCTTTCGGTTGTTTTATTTTGTCTGTTCGGCTTTTGCCTCATCCCTTTTTACGCCCCATATATATTTATTGCCATAGGGCAGCTTCAAAAGGAATTTATTAGGAATGCGAAACACCAGCAGGTAAGTGATGATGGCAGAAGGGATTTTATCCAAAATATCAGTGGATATTTCGGACAGCATATTAGCTACCGGGATGGACAGAGAAAACGTCTGGGCGAGAAAGGCGGTGATGATACCGCGGATGCTGGCGCTGTAGCCGCCCAGCACGGCTACAGTGACAGTAGAGCCGGCAATGCCGCAGAACAGGCCTACTACGGCGCCCGCAATGCACGATTTCCATACATTTTTGAAGAAACCCCAATAGGAGAAGAGGCCGGAAAACAGGCCTACTGCCAGATAGTTACCAATGTAGATGAGATTGGTGGGAGCAGTGATGGACATCAAAAGGCCCGTGATGAGTGCTGTGGCCACGCTGTAGATAGGCCCGCAGAGGGCTGCCACCACCATGGTGCCGATAGCGTCCAGATAGATGGGCAGGTTCAGCAGTGTGGCCACCTGTCCGCCGATGAAATTTACCGCAATGCCCAGCGGCAACAGGAAAAATGCCATTTTACCGATGTTTTTGGAACCCTTCATTTGTGACATGATGAATCCTCCTTTTTATGGACATGTGTGCGGTGCGCATTTATTTTGGCACCTTGTTGTAGACATGTTAACACATGTTGTTTATTTAATCAATAAAATAATAAAAATTATCTAATTTTTGTTGCAAATGTATATTTCTCGTGATATGATATGTGCAGAAACCCCAGAATATTGCTGAAGGAGGGCGATAGAATGGAACGGAACTACACGGTGTTCGTGGGGGACGTGGCGCTGGATGAATACTATGAAGTACAGCGATTCCCGGCGGTAAAAGAGAAAGTGGGCGCACGTATGCTGTCCGCCCAGATGGGCGGCATGGTGGCCAACGCCGCGGCAGTTTATGCATCATTCGGCCATAAAACCGAATTTGTCAGCGCATTGAATCGGGGCGCCATCACAGAGCGGTTGTGTACAGGCCTGCGCGAAGCGGGCATCGGTACAGGACATATTATCTATGATGACAATCTGAAAGACTCCAAGTGCCTGATTTTTTTGTCGAAGGAAGAGCACGAACACACCGTGTTCATCATTGACACAGAGCTGAACACCATCGAAATACCGCCCCATACCCAGCAGATGATCTGCGGGGCCTCTGTGGTCTATTCTAACTACTGCGAGGTGCGCCATCTGCGCTGCGGCGAGCTGGCGGGGCCGCAGGTGATGGCCCAGTGGAAGGCCGCGGGTGCGCGGGTGTGCTGTGACATTGACGTGGCCGATATTGAGGAAGATTTGCGCCCCTATTTTGCCAGCACCGATATCCTGTTTATGAACGAGATTGGCTTTGCGCGCCTGTGCGCAGGCCGGGCACCCGGGCAGGCCAGCGCGGATATCCTGCAAAGCGGTGTGGGTATGCTGGTGGTGACGCTGGCCGAGCACGGCAGCCGCATCTATTGCCCGGGCCGCACCATCGACGTGCCGGGCGTGCCGGTGGACGTGGTGGATGTGACGGGGGCGGGCGACACCTATTGCAGCAGCTTTGTCAGCATGATGGAGGCGTGCGGCGACCCTGCCATGGCCGGCACCTTTGCCACCTATGCGGCGTCGCTGGCCATCACGTCGCTGGGTGCACGCAGCGGCGCCGTGGGCACACAGCCTGTTCTGGAATTTATGCGCCGGCGCGCAGAGCCCCGGGCCGCAGAGATTGCAGCGGCACTGCCGCAGAACAGATAAAGCGGGGCATGGTGGCCCCCGATACAGAATGGAGGAAATGAAAATGAAACTGAAAGCTGTAGACGCAAGATCCATTGATTTTGCCCCCTATGGAAAACTGTTTAATTTACGCGCAGAGGGTGAAGGGCTTTGCTATTCCTGCGCGGCAGATTATACGGGAAGCTGTACAGCCGCCCCCGTGATTGATACACTGGGAAGCCTGGGTTACACCAAAAGCGCCGGCCTGCCCTTTACGGCGGAACAAATGGAGCGCCATGGCCACACGCAGGAGGCACAGATGCCGGAGAGCCAGCCCATCGTGTTTCTGGTTGCCCCTGCCACGGATGCGCCGCGCCCCAACGCGAAGGATGTGAAGGCCGTTATTATCCCCAAGGGATATGTTGCCGTGCTGGACCGCGGGGTGTGGCACAGCGCCTCGCACGGGCTTTACACGGAAAGCTATTATTACTGGCTGGCAAATGTATACGAAGGCGAACCTACAGAGTGGCAGCCCATCGATGGCGGCCCCATCACAGTGGAGGAATGACCGTAAGGTGTGTGGAAAAACGCAGACACTTCTGCTAAAATAGAACTGTACCCGACCTTTTGTGCGGCGCATGCTGCGACGGGGAAGAGAATGCCAGTTGGAGTGAAACGGTATGATACCATTGGATACGCAAAGCATGACGCCGCTTTACCAGCAGGTGGCGCAGCAGCTGGAGCAGGCCGTAAATAGTGGCGAACTTCGCTATGGCGATAAAATCATGTCTGAGGCAGAAATGAGCCATCACTATGGTGTGAGCAGGGTAACGGTGCGCCGCGCGGTGGACAGGCTTGTAGAAAGCGGTGTGCTTTCCCGCAGGCAGGGCAAGGGTACCTATGTCAGTTTTCCTGCCTTTATGGAGGACATCGTGGTGAAAGAGCACAGCTTCACGGTGTCCTGTCTAAACAAGAACCGGCGTCCCAGTACAAAAGTGGTATCAAACTCCGTGGTGACGGTGCGCGGCGAACTGATGCACAAGCTGCAGCTTCCCGGCCCCACACAGATGGTACGTCTTGTACGCATCCGCTATGTGGATGGTGCGCCGGCAATCTATGAGGAAGACTATTTCCCCATGAAATATGAGATGCTGCTGGGTATGCAGCTGGATGACCGCTCTATCTTTGGCTTTCTGGCGGAGGAGATGAATATTTTTCCGCGCAACTATATCGATGAGTTCCGCGTACAATATCCCAGTGCACAGCAAGCGAAATATCTGGGGATTCCGCAGGAGAAGCCCCTTTTGGGTGTGTTTCAGTGGGTGCTGGATGCAGACGGCAATGTGATATATTATAACGATGAACTCATCATTTCTGACAGTCATCCGTTTACAATCCGGTCACATATCGAATGATGCCGGGCTTTGCATCTGCGGCAAATAAAATGAAAAAACACCGGCAGGCCCATTGGCCAACGCCAGATAAGGAAATATTTATGTAAAGAGCGGAGAGGTTATTTTGATACTTCTCTGCTCTTTATTTGTAAACTGTATTAACAGTTTCCCTGCTTGTTACGGCATAAGATTTTTTAAATAAAAAATCCTGTTTCAACAGAATTGCTAATAAGTAAAAAATTGTAGATATTATATTCGTAAATACGAATATAATATTGATATTCAACCGTCATTGTGCTATACTCAACTATATATATTTGTGTTATGTGGGAGGTTAACACAATGGCGGTTAGTTATAACAGACTGTGGAAACTGTTAATTGATAAAGGCATTACGAAAACGGAAATGCGAAAAAAAGTAGGTATCAGTACAAGCGTACTTGCCAAAATGGGAAAGAATGAAACCGTATCAATGGACACGCTGGCGCGAATTGCCACCGCTATGAATTGTGGACTTGATGATATAGTGGAAGTAAAAGTAGAAGAAAAGAGGGAGCATAAATGGCTTTAACTCATATTGACTGTTTCTCTGGACCCGGTGGTATTTGCACGGGCTTTCATGCGGCGGGTATAAATACTTTAGTTGCTATCGAATATATTAAAAGTTGTGTTGACACATATTCCGCAAATCACCCGGAAGTACACGTTATCCATTCAGATATTAGAGATGTCACGGCCGAACAAATTTTGCCGTATATTCCCACTGATGGCGTGGATATAGTTTCATCGGGAATGCCTTGCGAAACTTTTTCTACGGCAGGTAATACGTCACGCTCATTTTATGACGATAGACAGTTTTTGTTCCGCGAGGGAATTCGCATTGCAAAAATTGCAAATGCAAAAATGATTTTGTTTGAAAACGTTCCGGCGATAACAACGAAAACAGTTGAAAAAGGGGCAAAAGAACTGATTGTAGATATTCTAAAACGTGAACTTGTGGCGGCGGGCTATGAAAACTATATTGAAGTGGTTTTAAGTGCGACAAATTATGGTGTACCGCAGCGCAGAAACCGTTTCTTTATTCTTGCTACAAGAATTAAAAACTTAGCACTTTCAGAACCGATCCCAACACATGATAAAGAAATTACTGTATCTGAAGCGTTCGCAGGTTTACCTAACATTATACCCAACACAAAAGACGAGGGCAAAGTGTACACAGATAATGGTTCTGCTTTTTCGGAACTAATGCGAGATAATGAGTTTTGGAAGTTGGGGAAAGGCATAAATCGTGAAATTACATATCAAACGCCTATGAAACATCGTGCCTGCACGCTTGAACGGTTTGCATTGTTAAAACAAGGCGAAAGTCTAAAGGATTTGTTTGAAAGATATGTAGGCAAAGAAAGAGAAGCATTGCAAGCAAAGCGGATTTTGCCTAAAAAGATGTTTATCAAACGGAATTACCGATTAAACCTCTGTGAAGCGTCCCCAACAGTCACAAGTCATTGTTTAGATGAGTTTGTACACCCGACACACAACAGAGCTTTAACTGTTAGAGAATGCGCTAGGCTACAATCATTCCCCGATTGTTACAACTTTGCGGGCGGGCCTTTCATTGTCCCGCACATTGACAGGTCTATTCAAGATAAATACGAACAAATAGGCGACGCTGTGCCGCCGTTGCTTGCGTATGCGTGGGGGAAACAAATAATCAACATTTTAAGAGGTGAAATAAGATGACACTTTCTGACATTCGCGACTATTGCGGACAGATATACGCTGATACTTATACCCACGAAAGACAGCGAATTGAAAACGAAATCCTTGCAAATTCAAGAACAGGTATTGTTCCCGTTTCAAAAGAGGGGGAAATAGAAACCGCATCACAAAAAGAGGCAATTAAGAATGCAACGATAGAGGGTATTAAGAACTTTCCTGACGTTGAAGCGGCTTTAATATGGCGTACAGTGTATGAAACCCATGTACACAGAAAAAGCGGTATAAATGACGCTGATACTATTTCAAAAGTTATCAGCGCAGACCAAAGCTGGAAAAAATCAAGCGGACATGCCTTTGAAGAAATGATAAAGATTTTGGGCACATCTGCTTTGCATGACAGTGGTATTGATATTTTACTGCAGCGCGACCTAAACACGCTTATCAAGGCGCAAGAACTAAATAATGAACCGCGCGACATAAGCTGGCTTAAAGAGCAAATTAAAGCGAGTGTTTTTGATCTTTATGCGGTTGTCCATACACCTGATGGGAAACAGTTTTGCTATGGCTGTATTCAAAGCAAGACAAGCGTTCGCGACCGCGTTACAAGAGATAGAGAGCCGTCAATGCAGGCTATGCAATCGTTCTTTTGGAGTACGATAATTGTACTTGATGGCAATTTTCTTAAAATGCCGAAGTTTATTTCAATGGTAAATGGCGGAACTGCTGAACACACTGAAAACGGCTGGCACGGTATGTATGTTTTTTCTGAACAGTATTCGAAAGACAGAATATATTCCATTGACCTTAATTTTAAGAACTTCAAGGAACACGCTATCACGGCGGCGAACTACTGGCTGACACAAAGACAGTGGTTCAATGGGCAGTGGCGGGCGGATAATATTTGAGAATCGCCTGTTATCGTTTAGTATCGGCTTGTAAATTTAAGCGACAAGCCATAATAGACGGGCTCAAAACACTGTACTATTAAAACTACTTATATAGAATATTATACAAAGAACAGCCCCGTATTTGCTATCAAAATCAAATACGGGGCTGTTTAGATATATACTATTTCTCAAAGAAAACTACACTACATCATTTTGTAAAATTGGTAGTGTCAAGAGTTTTGCGCAAATTGGTTTGTAGGCCCTGGCGTGAATGAAGT
>ENA-ORTH01001843-ORTH01001843.1-human-gut-metagenome-genome-assembly--contig:-NODE-1843-length-19285-cov-3.622725_pt1 | contig 19285 bp, 18 predicted proteins | sample MGYA00241914_ERZ509192 | MGnify/ENA primary metagenome ERZ509192 (study PRJEB26280, sample SAMEA2338826) | human gut metagenome | biome: human gut; feature: human-associated habitat; material: faeces... | reverse complement strand
TCTGCTCTTTTCCATCACCATCCTTTTGGGGTTGACTTCTAATAGTTAATCTTTCGGCTGTGGAACGGACGAAAAATGCTGCCGATTCACATCGGCAGCACCTGCCAGCCTTTCTCCACGGCGTCCTATTTCTTTTTATCATACCCCAATTTCCTTAAAATAGCAAGAGGCGGAGACGGGAAAGCCCCCCGCCATTTCGGCGAGGGGCTTGAGGCTATTCGATGCCGTCGGTCTTGTAGATGAATTTCACGCTGCCGTCGGTTTCATCCGACGCGCCGGCAAAGGTCTGGTAACTCTTGGAGATGCGGATGACGGCTTTTACACGTTCCACGAGGACGCTGACGTCGCCATCGTACACCTCCGTCAGCTTTTTGATGCCGTTGTTGTTGAATTCCTTCATGCCGTCGGACAGCTGCATGGCGCCGGCTTTCAGCTCCTTCTCGCCGCCGATCAGGGCGGCGCCGCCCTTTTGCAGTTCGAGCACACCGGCTAAGAGCTGATCGGCGCCTTTCGCTAAATCCGCCGCGCCGCCGGCCAGATCCGCCGCACCATCCTTCAGCTGGCCGCTGCCCGCGCCCGCCGCGTCCACGCCGGCGGTATACGTCCGCAGGCCGGTGTAGAATTCCTGATAGCTGTCCAGCTGCTTACGCAGCGTCTGGATGCTGTCCCGGCCGGCGGCCGCTTTCTGCACCGCTTCTTCAATTTGAGCCTGCACCTCGGCGCTTTTCATAGTATCCGCGATCAGCTGCTGGATTTGCTGCCGGACGGCGGTATCCACCTGATCCTTTATCGCGGCGGTGCCCATCTGTTGATCCACGGCGGCATTAACCGCGGCCTGTACCTCCTTGGGGGCCTGCGCGAACTGCTCCACGGTGATGGGCGGATGCAGCGTTTGCAGCACCGCCTCCAGCACGCGGTTTCGAACAACCGCCTGTACTTGGGCGCGCACGGCGCTTTCCTGCGCATTCACCGCCGCGGTGACCTTTTCCAACGCCGCCGCGTCGGCGGTCTTGCGCACCGCCTCCTCGCTGAGGGAGGCGAGGATCTGATCGAGAACCTTCGCGTAATTGTCGATCGTCAGCTTCGGCGTCTGCAGCCCGGCGGCGGCCAGCTGGGAATCGGCGGCGGCCAGGAGGGTGTTGAAGACGGTTTGAGCCCCCTCATTCAGGGCCGCGCTGTTTTTAGACAGCTGCTGCAGGCCGTCAGCCAGCTCGTTCGCGCCGGACTGCAAATCGGCGGCGCCGCCTTGCAGCTTCCCGGCGCCGGCGCTCAGCTCCTTGGCGCCGGCGGCCAGCTGGTCGATCCCCTTAATCAGGTCGCCCGATTTGGCGAGCAGGGAGCTTAGGCCGCCGTACAGCGCGGAGGAGCCGTCCACCAGTTTCCCGGCGGCGGCGCCGAGTTCATCGAGCGAATCGCCCAGTTGATTAAGATCGTTCAGCTTGTCGGGATCCAGTTCGTTAAACACATCGTTGGTGGCGATGGTCATGGTGGTCATGAGGGAAAACGCCGTCGCGTCGGCGGTGATTTCCACGCTGGAGGGAAGCTCCAGCCGATCCGCCGGAAGATTCAGATTCTCCTGCATACCGGGCAGGGCAAAGCCGATAACCACGCTCTTATCCCCGTCGCTGATAACCTTGCCGTTGCTGACGGTTACATTCTGGAAGTGATCGTTGTCCAGAATCATGCCGGTCAGCATCACGAAGGGCACATACAGCTCCTCCGTTTTTCCATCGATGGTCACCGGCTGCTTCTGGTTATTGGTGTAGGTAAAGGTCATGGTGACCTTGCCGCTTTTACCGGCCAGTTCCTCGGCGGAGATGCTGCGGCCGTCCAGTTTGTAAGAGATGGAGATGTCCACAGGCAGCTTTTTCTGGATCTCGCCCTGATAATAAATATCCTGCCCCTTCGCGTCCCACAGCCGCATATTGTCGGGGTTCATGGAATAGCCCTCGTCGCCTTTGACGTTCGTCACCTCGGACAGCTCGTTTTTGTCGGCGATTACGTCCTGCTTGAGCGTGTTTTTCAGCCAGTCGCTGACAATGATTTTCCTCACGGTGCCGTCGGCGTTGGCCAAGACGTATACCGTTTCTTCCTTTTGAACCGCGCCGGCCGGCTGCGGCTCCTTGGTTGCGGCGGAAGCCGGCGGCGCGGCGTCCGCCGGCTGCAGGGCCAGGGCGGCCCCCACGCCCACGGTCAACAGCCCGCAGGACAGCAGGATGGCAAGAATTTTAACAGGCAGCTTATTTTTCATGACCGATACCTCCTTGAGACTGTTTGGGCCGCATGCCCAGGGTGGTTTTGCCTATCACTTTATCGAACAGCAGGAACATAGCGGGGAGAATGAGAATGACCGATAGCATACTGATGATGGCGCCGCGGGCCATCAGGTTGCACATGGAGCCGATCATATCGATATCCGAGTACAGGCCCACGCCGAAGGTGGCGGCGAAAAAGCCCAGAGCGCTGACGGTGATGGAGGGAATGGACGCGGACAGGGCCGTCCTGACGGCCTCATGCTTATCCCGGCCCCGGAAGCGCTCCTTTTTGTACCGGGTGGTCATCAGAATGGCATAGTCCACCGTGGCGCCCAGCTGGATGGTACTGATGCAGATGGGGGCGACAAAGGGCAGGGCCGTGCCGGTATAGAAGGGAATGCCCAGATTGATGAAGATGGCGAACTCAATGACCGCCACCAGGATGACCGGCAGGGTGACGGATTTCAGCACCAGGGCGATGATGATGAAAATCGCCGCGATGGAAATGATGTTGACCACCTTAAAATCCCGGTCGGTGACGGTGATCAGATCCTTGGTGCAGGGGGCTTCCCCGATGAGCATGCCGTTTTTGTCGTACTTTTTCAATACGGCGTTGATATCGTCCACCTGCCGGTTGACCTCGTCGGACGCCACTTTGTACCGGGAACTGACCAGCATGAGCTGATACTTATCGCTCTTAAGCAGGCTGGTCAGCGACTCGGGCAGAACTTCCTCCGGAACAGCCGAGCCGACCAGGCTATTAAACCCGATGGCATATTTCACGCCGTCGACGGTTTCGATTTCGTCCATCATGGCCTTCGCGTCCTTGGCGGACAGCTTGGCGTCGGCCAGAATCATGTGGGTGGACGCCATATCGAAGGTCTCCTGCAGCTTCGTGGTGGCGACGATGTTCTCCATATCCTTGGGAAGGGCCTCGCTCAGCTCGTAGTAAACCTTCGCATTCCGGTAGCCATAAAACGCGGGAACCAGAGCAATGAGAAAAACCACCAGGAAAATCCAGGATCGCTTGGTGACAAAGCCCACGAACTTATCCATTTTGGGCAGGAGCGGGCGATGCCGGGTTTTCTCAATCAGCTTATCGAACACGAGAATCATGGCCGGGAGGATGGTGATACAGGCGATTACGCCCAAGACCACGCCCTTGGCCATGACCAGGCCCAAATCCCGCCCCAAGGTGAACGTCATGAAGCACAACGCCAGGAAACCGGCCACCGTCGTCACCGAGCTGCCCACCACCGACGTGATGGTGTTGGAAATGGCGTGGGCCATGGCCCGGTTTTTGTCCCCTTGAAAGCGGACCTTCTGCTCGGAGTAGCTGTGCCAGAGAAAAATGGAATAGTCCATGGTGACGCCCAGCTGCAGAACGGCGGACAACGCCTTGGTTATGTAGGAAATCTCGCCCATAAAGAAGTTGCTGCCCAGGTTGTAGAGAATCGCCATGCCGATGCTCATCAGGAAGATGAACGGGATGACCCAGGAATCCATAAACAGCATCATAACCGCACAGGCCAGCACCACCGCCAGGGCGACGTAAATGGGTTCCTCATGCTCGCACAAGCCCTTTAAATCGGTCACCAACGCCGACAGACCCGAAACAAAGCACTGCTTGCCGGCCACCGAACGAATTTGCGATATGGCCTCCATGGTTTCATCCGCGGAGGTAGAGGTGTCGAAGAAAATCGCCATCATGGTGCTGTCGCCCCGGTTGAAGGCCTCATAAAGCTTATCGGGCAGCATTTCCATGGGAACGGACAAATCCACCAGGCTGTCGTACCACAGCACCGTTTCCACATGCTCGATCGTTTCGATTTTCTCCCTCATGGCGGCGATGTCCTTGGGCTCCATGCCTTCGACCACCACCAGGGAAAAGGCGCCCTTGCCGAATTCGTCCAGCAGAATGTCCTGCCCTTTTACCGTGTCCATGTCCCCGGGCAGATAATCCAGCATATCGTAGTTTATCCTGGTGTTCATCATGCCGAAAACCGATGGGATCAGCAGCAATACCCCAAGGATCAGAATCGGAATTCGCAGCTTGACGATCGCCTTGCCGAATTTGACCATAGATCGCTCCCCCTAATAAACTTGAAATATTTAAAATGAACAGCTGTTGACTTTTAGGCCTAGTTATATTATATTAATATTAGTTCAGAAAGCAATCACCAGATAAGTAACCAAGTGTACGTTAATAATCATAGTCCTTGTCCATTATTAAATAATAGACATAAAATTATAAAATTGTTGAGTAGCGAAAGGGAGAGCGGTCATGGAGGAAAAGAAAGTCGACAGGCGTGTCCGCAAAACAAAAAGGCAGCTTCGTCTCGCCCTGACGAAGCTGCTGCAGGAAAAACCGATTAAGGACATCACGGTACGGGAAATCGCCGACATGGTTGACATTAACCGGGGGACGTTCTACCTGCATTATAAGGATGTATACGATATGCTCGAGCAGGTGGAGGCGGAAATGTTCGAGGAATTCAATCAGATTTTGAACGCGCAGCCCTCCATCGTCAACGCGGAAAACCCTTACCCCATTTTAAACGATATCTTTCATTTCTTTATCAACTACTCCGACATGGCCATTGCGCTGTTGGGTCCCAACGGCGATCACGCCTTTGTCAACCGGCTGAAGGCCATTGTCAAGGACAAATGCTTTCAGGAAATCACCGCCGCGTATGAGGGCGCGCATTCGGAACGCTTCGAGTATTTCTATGAGTTCATCGTGTACGGCTGTATTGGATTATTCCAGCGATGGCTGGAAACCGGTATGAAGGAATCCCCCGAAGAAATGGCGCGGCTGGCGCAGCGAATCATCTCCTGCGGCGGACAGGCCCTGAAATAAAAGGCGCCTATGATGAACAAAAAAGCCCGAGGGGAGAGCGATTTGCTCTCCCCTCGGGCTTTATCTTGCTGTATAAGCTTATTTGAATTCCTTGGAAACGATGACCTTGCCGGCCTTGTCCAGATACTCAACGGTCACGGACTCCGCGTCCGGCACCACGAGCTTCATGGCGGACAGGACGCTGGAGAAGGTGCTTTCCGTCGAAGCCAGCGCCTGCTCAAAGGTGGATTTCAGCAGCGACGTATCCCCGAGATCGATGGTATACTGATAGCTGTACACCAGGGACTTGCCCCGTGCGAACACCTTCATCTTCATGCCGCTGCTTTCCGTGGCAGCGGACATTTGATCAATGCTGTCCTGGATCGAGGCGATATACGCTTCCAACGTCATGCCGGCGGCGGAACCCTGCTCCTTGGTCGCCGCGGTTGTCGCCGCGGTGGTTTTCTCCGTCTTGTCGGCCGCCTCGGTTTTGGCCGTGGTGGTGGTGGCGACGGTGCTGCCCGGCGTGCTGCTGTTCGAATCGGTGCCGCAAGCGGCCAGAGACAGACAAGCGGCGAAGCAAGCAATGAGAGTCCATACCTTTTTCATTCGTTGAACCTCCACACATATCGTCTGACTGATGGTAAATGCGCAGACGCCGTTCTTTTTTCCGGGACAGGGCATTTCGCCAGGAACAACAGCAGGCTCACCGCAGCACTTGGTCACCGTCTTTCCGGTATGCGCAAAAGGCGTGATAAGCGATAATGTACAATAAGTTGCGCAAATTGAAAACCGCATAAAAGAAGACATAGCTTGCAGGCTCTGGTAGAATGAAGTTACCGCACAAACATTCGAAAGGAGACAGCAAACTATGTCCGAGAAAATTGTACAGCTGAATGAGGAAATTATCAAGGGGCAGCTCAAAGAATTAGTTCGAGGAAGTGTAGAAGAAACCCTGAACGAGTTGCTGGAAAAGGAGGCGGAGTCGCTGACGCAGGCGGCCCGCTACGAGCGCAGCGAGGCCCGTCAGGGCTACCGCAGCGGCCACTACGACCGCAACCTCACCACCACCTCCGGCGATGTCACGCTCCACGTGCCCCGCCTCAAGGGCGTGTCCTTCGAGACGGCCATCATCGAGCGGTATCGCCGCCGGGAGAGCAGTGTGGAGGAGGCCCTCATCGAGATGTATCTGGCAGGCGTTTCCGTGCGCCGTGTGGAGGACATCACCGAGGCGCTGTGGGGCAGCAAGGTCTCGCCCGCCACCATCAGCGAACTGAACAAGAAAGCCTACGTTCACATCGAGGACTGGCGCAACCGCCCCTTGCAGGGCGGCCACTATCCATACGTCTACGTGGACGGCATCTACCTGCGCCGCAACTGGGGCGGAGAGTATGAAAATGTTGCTGTTTTGGTGGCGATCGCCGTGAATGAGGACGGTTTTCGTGAGGTTTTGGGTGCCGCTGAGGGAATGAAAGAGGACAAGGCCAGTTGGGTCAGCTTCTTCCAGTGGCTCCGCGGACGCGGCTTGGACGGCGTGAAGCTCATCGTCGGCGACAAGTGTATGGGGATGCTGGAGGCCGTGGGTGAGGTGTTCCCAGATGCCAAATACCAGCGCTGCACGGTGCATTTCTACCGCAACGTTTTCTCTGTTGTACCCAAATCCAAGGTTAAAATTGTGGCAAAAACGCTCAAGGCGATCCACGCCCAGGAGAGTAAGCAGGCGTCCCGCGAGAAGGCAAAGGCTGTGGTCGCCGAGCTGCGCGCCATGAAACTGAAGGAGGCTGCCAAGAAGGTCGAGGACGGCATTGAGGAGACGCTGACCTACTGCGATTTTCCCAGCGAGCATTGGACGCGTATCCGCACCAACAACGTGATTGAGCGGCTGAACCGTGAGATCCGCCGACGGACGCGGGTGGTGGGGACATTCCCGGATGGCAACTCCGCCCTGATGCTGGTCTGTGCGAGGCTGCGCCATGTGGCAGGTACTCAGTGGGGCAACAAGAAATACATGAACATGAAGCACTTGGAGGCGGCTCTGGACGACGCCTCTATTGCCGGCTGACTTCACTCAGCCGGAGCCTGCAAACTAATTTGCGCATAACTCTTGACACTACCACAAGCCTTAGGCCAAAAGGGGGATTAGCCTTGCTACAGCCCACAGCGTTGTCGAACCCGCACCGGCCTCCAAATAAAGAGCGGCCAAGGCTTCAACCCCTTGGCCGCTCTCTTCATTTCCACCTTGCGACAGCCATTCGGATCTACATGGAAAGACCATATGGATGCAGCTGGCGTAAAGCTCATGTATTTAAGTGTATAAAATGATAGCTTTCCAAAATCCGAAAATATTCAGCCAATCTTTCATATAACGGATTTGCCTTATCTCCAAATTGTTCTTCAACGGCTTTTCCTATCTCCAGAATGCTCTTTTCGCCATCTAAAAGGGGCCAGATAAAACTCCCCATTTCGTCCAGATGCACATAGCTGATCCGCGGCTTTTTCAAAACTTTTTGAAAAAGCGTATTCCATATGCCTTTATTTTCAATTTCCAGCGTTACTTGTCCATCCTCGACCGACCACGAAATTTTTTCATTCCGCAGCGGCTTCCCATCCAAATAATTTTCGGACTGTTTGTTTCGCATTTTTATTTTCTCTTCTTCCACAAGGAGAATTTCAACAGCGTCAGAATGATGACACCGAATAACACCAGTCCTCCGATATTGGAAACCACCGCCGGTATCGCCCATTTTTCGGACAGGTTAATCGCGGAATTCAGACCAAACACCGCCAAAATTGCCAGCAGGATCCCCACCAGGCCTTCACCGGCTATCATACCCGAACAGAAAAGAACGCCGTCATTCACAATGGCATCCTTTTCCTCTTTGCTGCGCTTCAGCTTATCCAAAGCCAGGCGGACAAGACCGCCAACCATAATGCACGCATTCAGCTGAACAGGAAGATACACGCCAATCGCAAAGGGCAGCACTGGTATGCCGACAATCTCGACCAACACGGCAATAAAAGCACCGATAAACACCAGCGCCCACGGAAGATTTCCTTCCATAACCCCTTCTGTAATCAGCTTCATCAGGGTGGCCTGAGGCGCTGCGAGTTCGTCTGTACCAAAGCCCCACGCGCTGTCCAGGAGATAGAGTGTTCCGCCGATTGCCAGTGCCGCGGCAATAACGCCGACAATTTCGCCAATCTGCTGTTTCTTCGGTGTGGCGCCTAAAGTACCCGGTCTTCAGATCCTGGGACGTATCGCCGGCAATGGCGGAAACAATACAAATAACCGAGCCAATCGCAATCGCGCTGCACATACCGGCAATACCGGTTGCCCCGCTAACCTTTAAAATGAGTGTAGCAATCAGAAGAGTGGCAATGGCCATGCCGGAAACCGGATTGTTGCTGCTGCCGACCAAGCCCACCATACGAGAGGAAACGGTAGCGAAAAAGAAGCCAAATACAACGATAATGACCGCGCCGAGCAAATTAACCGGAATGGCGGGGATGAGCCATACGAGCAGAGTCAGGACCACAATCGCCAGAAACACCACTTTGATGGAGATGTCTTTCGACGTGCGTTCATTCGCCTTCTCTTTTGAGCCCGCCATGCTCTTCACGGCGCCTCCAAAAGTCTTTAGAATAAGCGGCAGAGATTTTATCAGGCTGATAATGCCGCCCGCAGCCAGCGCACCCGCCCCGATATAGCGGATATAGGTGCCCCAGATGGCGCCCGCGCCGCCCTTTGCAAAAATCTCGCTGATCGGCGCTGTTCCGGGATACAGCGTCATATCCGCACCGAACAGCACAATAAGCGGGATGATAACAAGCCAGCTCAAAATGCCGCCGGCAAACATATAGGACGAAATCCTTGCGCCGCAGATATAGCCCACGCTCATGACCGCCGGATAAATCTGCGTGCCGATCTGTCCCGCAAAGCCCTTAACGCTTACCGAAATTTCTCCGGCAACCAGCTTTAATCCATCAATAATAAACTTGAATAACGCCGCAAAGCCCATGCCGGCAAAAACGGTCGAGGCTTTCGCGCCGCCTTCTTCTCCAGCCAGAAGCACCTCGGAACAGGCGGTTCCCTCCGGATAGGGAAGTACCCCATGCTCTTTCACGATAAGGGCATTGCGGAGCGGGACCATAAAAAACACGCCAAGCAACCCGCCAATAAGAGCAATCGCGGTGATTTCCCATAGGCCCGGCTTATCCACCTTGCCCTCCGCCGCCCACAAAAACAGGGCCGGCAGTGTAAAGATGGCACCGGCCGCCAACGACTCGCCAGCCGAACCGATGGTCTGCACAATATTGCTCTCCAGAATAGAATTTTTGCGCATAATGACACGGATGACGCCCATGGCAATGACCGCTGCGGGAATGGACGCCGAAACGGTCATACCCACCCGCAATCCCAGATAAGCATTGCCGCACCGAATATAACGGCCAACAGCACGCCCATAACGATAGAAGTTATCGTAATTTCGGGAGTAATTTTTTCCGCTGGAATATATGGCTTAAATTCTTTGTTATCCATAGTTCTTCATTCCTCTCCGCACGCGTCATAAACAGAATATTGCCGCCGCATTTCAGAACATTTTATTTGCATCTTTCGAGCACGACACATAGCAGCTCGAAAATTTCCGTGGTGGAAGAAATGCTTAGTTTTTCATTTACCGTATGCACGTCAAACATATCCGGGCCAATCGCAATACAATCCAACCCCTCCATTTTCTGCGCAAACACCGCGCATTCCAGCCCGGCATGGATGGCGGCAATTTGAGGTTTGTGCCCAAACTTTTCGCAAAAAGCATCCATATACAATTGTTGGAGCGGCGAATCCTTTTTAAATTCCCAGGGGACATACCGGCCGGATATGCCGAAGCGGCAATCGTTATAGGAGGCAAACGCCGCGAGCTTGTCCTCCAGATAAGTCAGGGCGGATTTTTTATTGCTCCTCAGAGCGTACTGCAGAACAATTCCGTCCGCTTCTGTCATCAGAATTCCCAGATTCAATGAGGTTTCAACCAAACCGTCTATTTCCGCACTCATGTCCACCACACCGTTTGGCGTCATCAACAGCATGTATAACAGCTTGTCCCGGGCGACAGAGTCCAAAACATCAAACTCACCGGCCGCTTCCATCGTTACACGGATCGAACACTGTTCTTCCCTGTCTCCGATCTCCCTTTTTACAACAGAACAATAGTCTTCAAGTACCTGTATAAAACTTTCCGCGTCTGCCGTGACAAGTTCCGCTTTACAGCAAAAGGGAATGGCGTTTCCTTTCGTTCCGCCATTGATTTTTATGATATCATACGCCGTCGTTTTCCTCGCATGATGCAAAATTCTCCCCGCCAATACGTTGGCATTTACGCGGCCCTTATCGATATCAACGCCGGAATGGCCGCCTTTCAAATTTTGGATCTCCAATAGAATTTTCGTACCGCGCACGACTTTTCTATCAAACGGAAGGATCAGCTTACAATCACTGCCCCCCGCGCAGGAAACGGTCAGGAGCTCCGCTTTCTCCGCGTCCAGATTGATCATTCTTCTGCCCTTCAAAACGGCGGTGTCCAGCCTTTGGGCTCCAAGCATGCCTATTTCTTCATCGGTTGTAAAAACCGCCTCGATCGGCGGATGGGGCAGATTCTGGCTCGCCAATATGGTCATGATCATCGATACGGCAATGCCGTTATCCGCACCCAGGGTTGTCCCTTTTGCTTTTATAAAGTCACCGTCTGTAAAAGCCTCTATCCCGTCTTTTGCAAAGTCCATGGTTGAATTTTCCGTTTTCTGGCACACCATGTCAAGATGCCCCTGGAGAATAACCGGCTCAGCATTTTCATAGCCCTTTGTACCAGGCTTATAGATCACCACATTTTTTGCCTCGTCGCAAACGGCTTGTAAACCGTTTTCTTCTGCAAACCGCATACAGTATTCACTCAAGGCATCCATGTCGCCTGAACCGTGCGGAATAGCACATATTTTTTCAAAGTACCAAAATACCGGCGCTGACTCTATCTGAGTGGCTTTTTTCATCATATACCCTCTTGCATTTTTTATATTATCGCAAATTTCTGTTAGTCTTACAAGATAAAAGCGAAAAATAACATAGCAAAAACCCGTCATGGCAAAACCATGGCGGGTTTTTGTTGGTGGAGACGAAGAGGATCGAACTCTCGACCTTACGGATGCGAACCGTACGCTCTCCCAGCTGAGCTACGCCCCCATATACTGTGGATTTTCCCGGGCGACTAACAAAAAACCGCAAGGGATTTTTAATCCGTACAATATATTACCGTAAAGCCGGCCGTTTGTCAAGCCAAAACCGCAAAATTCTTCATGAATTTATTCGGGTAAGCCGAAGGTCAGCCGGCCGGTCAGCGGCGCCGGCGGCAGCTCCAGCACCGCCGCCCCCAGCTGCTCCGCTTCCGCCCGGATATGGGTGACCAGCACCACCAAGCGGTCCGCATAGCCCGCCGCGATGTATCCGGCCAGCTCCCGCCAGCTTGCCTCGTCCACCCCGCTGAACGGTTCATCCAGCAGCAGCACGTCGGGCTGCACGGCCAGCGCGCGCGCCAGGGCGGCCCGCCGCCTCATCCCGCCGCTGAGCGCCGCCGGACGCTTGTGCGCCGCGTCGGCCAACCCCACCAGCTCCAGCCAATCCGCCGCTCTCGCTCGGGCATCCGGCCCCTCCAGCACCACCGCCACATTCTCCAGCACCGACAGCCAGGGCAGCAGCCGATCCTCCTGGAACAGCATAGCCGTCCTCTTGCCCTCCAGCCCCGTGAGGCGCCCCTTGTCTGGCTTTTCCAAGCCGGACAGGAGCCGCAGCAGGGTGGTCTTGCCGCAGCCCGACGCCCCGAACAAGCACACCGCGCCGCTCTTCGGGAACCGCAGGGAAACCGCCTGCAGCACCGGCTTTTGCCCGTAAGCGAACGATACGTCCTCCAACGCGATCACGCGCCGTCCCCCTCTCCCCCGGTGTTGTAGCGTTTGAGCCGCCGGACAGCCAGCAGCAGCCCCTTCTCCAGCACCATGCTCAGCGCCACCACCACCGCCGTCCAGGCGAATACCTCAGGCGTTTCCAGATACACCTTGGCGTCCTGCAGCTGCCTGCCGATGGACATGGCCGGCCGGCAGATGACCTCCGCCGCGATCCCCGATTTCCACGCGAACCCCAGCCCGGTGGTGGCCGCCGCCAGAAAATACGGCATCACCGAAGGGATCCGCACCCGCACCAGGGTTTTCCACCAGCCCAGCCGGTATACCTTCGCCATTTCCAGCAGCCCCGCGTCCGTCTCCCGGATCCCCTTTTCCACGTTGCCCCAAACCACCGGCACCACCATCAGAAAGGCGATAAACGCCGGCAGCGTGTTGGTGCGGATCCAGACCAGGGCCAGAATGATAAACGAAGCCACCGGCGCGGCCCGCACGATTTTGAGCAGCGGGGACAGCAGCACGTCCGCCGCCCGGAACCGCACCGTCAGCACCGCCAGCAGCGACCCCGCCGCCAGCGCCGCCGCGAACCCGACGGCCACCCGCAGCAGCGAGCCGCCCGCCGCCTGCCAAAACCGCGCATCTCCCGCCAGCCGTCCCAGCGTGCGCGCAACCTGAAGCGGCGCAGGAACCAAAAGTTCCTGCGCCACCAGCAGACTGATCCCCTGCCAGACAAGCAGCCAAAAGGCCGCCGCCAGAAGGGCCGTCCCGATCCGTTTTCCTTTAGCCGAGATAGTAGAGGCTGTCATCTGGCAGCTTTCCTCCGATGGAAGCGGGCTTCGCCGCAAACAGCACGTCGAAATAGCCCTTAATCTGCTTCATCATATCCTGTCCGTCCACATATGTCAAGTTGCAGCGCGGAATCGCCTGCTTGGCCACCGCCGCCTTGGGAATGATCCCGTAGGTCTCGCACAGCGCGGCCGTTCCGTCCACGTCGCCGGTCGCCTTTTCGATGGAGGCTTTGTACTCGCTGAGGAAAGCCTTGACCGCCTGGGGATTCTTCTCCACAAACGCGGAACGAGCCACCACGCAGCCCATCATCAGGGTACTCTCATCCCCTGCGGCATTCTTCCACTCCTTGGTCATATCCAGGGCCACCCGCAGCTTGTCGTTCTTGGTCAGCACCGTGGTCACCACCGGCTCCGGTACCAGCGCCACCCCGGCTTTCCCGGACGCCAGCTGGGTGGCCAGCTCGTCGTTCTCGCTCAGGAACTCCAGCTTCACGTCCTTGTCCGGATCCAGGCCGTTTTTCTCCAGCACATACCGCAGCACGTATTCCGGATTAGCCCCCTGGCCGGTGGAATAAATGGTCTTACCCTTCAGATCCTTCACACTGTTGATAGCCGTGCCGTTTTCCAGAATGTACAGCACCCCCAGCGTGTTGACCGCCAGCATTTTCACCTTGCCGTTCGTCTTGGCATACAGGGCGGACGCCAGATTGGTGGGCACCGCCGCGATATCCGCTTCGCCGCTGGCCACCTTGGCCACCGCCTCGTCCGGTGTGGACAGCACCGAGAAGGTGTAGTCGTTCTGGGCCGTCTTCTCCTCATTGGCTTTCATCAGATTGACCAGGCCAATGCCGGTCGGCCCCTTGATGCCGAATACATTCACCTTGGTTTTCTCCGCCGCCGCGGAAGAGGCGGGCTGCTGGGATGCATTCGAGGAAGCGGTCTCCCCCGTGGAACATCCGGCCAGCAGCGCGCCGGCCAGCAGGACGCTGAGCAGTCCGGCCGTTATTTTTTTCAGTTGCATACGTTCTCCTTCTTTCTCCAATCAACCTATCCGATTCAAGGCTCTCCAAGGAGCCTGGGATCGTCCACATAAATCCGCCGTCCCTGCCGGCGGATAGCGCCGCTCTGCGTCAGCGCGTCCAGCGAGCGGTACAGACTGGAACGCCCGATGTTCAGGGACTGGGCCAGCTCCAGCAGGCTGCCCGGCAGCGTCACCTGACCGTCCTCCCCGCGGTGGGCCAACAGATACCCGGTCAGCCGTTCGTCCGCCTGCCCGCCGGTAAACCCGGCGATTTTGCCGTTGAGGAAGCGGATGCGCCCGGTGAGGAATCGAATGTAGTTCTCCGCCACCGGAAAATGGGCGCGCATCCACCCGGTCACCAGCTCCTGGGACAGGAACAGCACCACGCAGGGCCGCAGCGCCGCGATTTCCGTCACATAGGATTCTGCTTCGCCGAACAGCGCCGCCGCGCCGAAGACCTCCCCGGTCGTCAGCCGGTTCATCACCACCCGGCGGCCGTCCTCTCCCGAACGGTATACCTGCACCTCGCCCTGCAGCAGAAGCCCCAGCGCCCGGCGGAAGGCATGGCAGGAATAGATCGCCTCGCCCTTTTCAAAGCGCACCGGCCGGGGCGCCTGCGCCCACAGCTGCCGCCGTGTCTCCCCGTCCAGCCCTTCCAGAAGGAACAAGCCGTCGGCGGTTTGCCGCATCGCGGCGGTAAACACAGTCTCCTCCATACCGCCCCTCCTAAATTGTCCCATATGGGACAATTACAGAATTAGTATAGCATGGATTTTCCAAAACGCAAGCCTTTTTGTTAAATAAATAACGGTTTTTCTCTTCTCTTCACACCTCATCCAAAAATCCCCAGAAACCGCCTTGTATTTTTTTCGTTTTCCGTGTATGATACTTATAGAAAAAGCAGAAATGGCGCGGGATTTACTCCCCCGCCGCGAAAGGAGGCGACGCCCATGCGCGGTATGCGGAATATCCGAAGAAAGACAAGCTACGACAAGGCGCGGGAGATTTTGATGCAGGCGGATTACGGTATCCTGTCCACCACCTGCGGGGACGGTCTGCCCTACGGCATTCCCCTGTGCTTCGCTCTGTCCGGCAATTCGATTTATTTCCACTGCGCTACCGAGGGACAGAAGCTGGACAACCTGGTGCACGACAGCCGTGTATGCCTGACCGCCGTCCTCCACGCGGAGAATCGGCCCGCCCGCCTGACCATGACCTATGAAAGCGCCATGGCGTTCGGCACAGCGCGCATCGTCTACGCCGAGGATGAGCGGCACGCCGCCCTGCGCCTCCTGTGCGCCAAATATTCCCCTGATATGAGCGAGGAAGCCTTGGCCGCCTATTTCAAAAAGCATATCGCCAACACCACGGTGGTGCGCATGGAGGTGGAATACATCAGCGGCAAAAGCAACCGCCCCGGCAAATAGAAAAAGACGGTTCCAGATTCTGGAGCCGTCTTTTTTCGCCTGCATGCACATATTCTCCGAGCCGGCAACGCACACTAGCTTTGTATTAATTGCCGGAAAGGAAGTTGTTCTCGTGATCAAAAACACCATCGAGGCGCCGCTGTGGCCCTCCGTCGATACAATCCCTGCCCAGTACCCTTGGCTGTCCGCCGACGAAACCTGTGAGGTGGCCGTCCTGGGCGGCGGCGTCACCGCCGCCATGTGCGCCCTGCGCTTTGCCGAAGCGGGCATCGACACCGTCCTGGTCAGCGCCAGCCCCGTCGGCTTCGGCGGTTCGGCCTGCTCGAGCGGTATGATGACCCTGGCCAACGGCGATTCCCTGGTGTCCCTCGTGGAAGAAATCGGCGCCGAACGGGCCATGTCCGCCGCCGAGCTGCTGCTCGGCTCTCTGAAAAACCTGGAAGATTTCTGCGCCTCCACCGAGGATGGCTGCGGCTTCCACCGCAAGGACAGCCTGCTGTATACCAGTGAAGAGGCCTGTACCTCCAAGCTGCGCCGGGAATACTCCCTGCGCCTGCATAACGGCCTGGATGTCGAGCTGCTCAACGCCGACACCGCCAGCGAGCAGTTCACCTTCCCCATGGAAGCGGGCGTGTATACCAAAAACGCCGCCGCGCAGGTGGATCCCTACCGCCTGACCCATGCCGCCGTCCGCGCCGCCAAGGAGAAGGGGGCCCGGATTTATGAAAACACCACCGCCTCCGCCATCAACCAGTCGGCGCAGGACGATATCACCCTGGAATGCTCCACCCATCACCGGATACAGGCCCGGTATGTCATCGTGGCCGCCGGCCTGGAGACGCACCGCTACTGCGGCGGCTTGACCCAGGCGGGTACCACCTATCTGCTGGCCACCGAGCCGGTGGAGGAGTTTGCCGGCTGGCGGGGCACCTGCCTCATTCATCGGGAGGGCGACGCCCGGCAGTATATCACCGTCACCCCCGACCAGCGCATCCTCATCGGCGGCCTGGACAGCAGCGTCCTGGATGAAAAGGGCCGGGTAGCCCGCCTCATCAACCTGCAAAACCTGGCGGAGAAGCGCCATCACGCCCTGGCGTATACCCTGCGGGATATGTTCCCCGCTATCCGCAATATTACAGCGGAATACGTCTGGGCGGCCAAAGACGGCCGCACGTCGGACGGCCTGCCGGTGATCGGCCGCCTGCCCGCCAACAGCCGCGTGGCCTATGCCATGTGCTGCGGCGATAACGGCATCCTCTACGCCGAGGCGGCCGGTCGCCTGCTGCTCGATCAGTATCAGGGCGTGGACAACCACCAGCTGGGCCTGTTCTCCCCCAACCGAGAATGGCGGATAAAACGCTGATGCGTTTTATCCTGGAAAAACCGTTTGCGGGCCCATATTGGTGGCCCGCATTTCGCGGCTCTGCCGCGAAACCGCGCTTTTTCTGGTTTCTGCTTTCCTTGGGAATGGCGGATCAAGCGCTAAAGCGCTTGATCCTGGAAAAACCGTTTGCGGGCCATATTGGTGGCCCGCATTTCGCGGCTCTGCCGCGAAACCGCGCTTTTTTCAGCTCCTGCTCTCTGTAAAATGAAAGAAAACGCTAAAAAACCACTAGCCGACCTTTTAAGCCGGCTAGTGGTTTTCGTGGTTTTCTCTTCAGAAGAAGCCAGCGACAAAAGGGAACCGCGCTTACCCGATGAGCGCCTGGGTATCCCGCGCGATGACCAATTCCTCGTCGGTGGGGATGACAAACGCCCGCACGGCCGAATCCGCCGTGGTGATCTCCCTCTCCTTGCCGCGGCAGTCGTTGGCCTGCTCGTCCACCTTCAGCCCGAGATAACCGAAGGAGCTGAGAATTTCCCGACGCAGATCGATCTGGTTCTCCCCGATGCCGGCGGTGAAGACGATGGCGTCCACCCCGCCCAGGGCCGCCACATAGCCGCCGGGTCCTCCGCCGATGACAATCAAATCAAAACCATTCATAACATGCATTCCTCCAGAAGCGACCGGATGTCCCGAGACATCTGCGCTTGTTCTTGATCTTCCATGGGAAGGGCTTTGACCGCGGCGCACAGGGAGCCGCAAGTAAAAGGAAGGCCCTTCCAGGCTTGTTGGACACGTTGTGCATAGAAAACATCCATCGCGTCGGTATAGACAGCCGCTTCCTCGACCTGTCCGGCGGAGACGCGAAATTGGATCGTAATTTCGCCCCAAAAAAACCGCCGGGAAAGCGCATAGGTGAAGTCCGCCTCTTTCCCCATGCGCCACTCCCAGGAGGCAAATTTTTCTTCCAGACGGCGCAATTCTTCCCCAGCCAGGCGTTCGGTGGGAAAGGGAAGAGGCGTCCCATGGTAGACCTCGCCAAAAGCGGCGGTGAGCGCCTGCCGGACCGTTTCCACGGTGATCCCTAGGACCAGTTCTGTGAGGTTCACCACGCGGGACCGCACGGATGGAACGCCTTTGGATTGCAGTTTCCCGGCGGAAACATGCAGGTAGTGGGACATCTTTTCCGCATCCACATCGATCAGAATGGTCCCATGGTGATAGCACCGGCCGCCGCTGGAATAGAAGGCGTTTCCGGAGAATTTGCGGCCGCCCGCCGTCAGGTCATTGCGGCCGGATTTTTCCGCCTGAATCCCCAACGCCTGCACCGCCCGGAGGATTACGTCCAACTGGCGTGGTACGCTGTAATCCTCCTTGTGGACCAAAAAGGTAAAATTGAGGTTGCCCAGGTCGTGGAATACCGCGCCCCCTCCGGAAAGGCGGCGGGCTAGAAAGCCTCCGTCGCGTTCCAGGGCTTCCACGCGGCATTCCCGGCGGCTGTTTTGGTTGCGGCCAATCACGACCGTGTTTTGGTTTTGCCAAAGGTAGAGGATACATTCCCCAGGGAGGACAGCGTTTAGCAGGGCCTCTTCCAGGGCTAAATTGGCGTATGGATTGGTACCGCTGGCTGTGGCGATATACAGAGTATTAAGCATCGAAGGAATACCGCAGTTTCGGGGTGCGCGCAGCGCGCACCTCGTCCGGCCGGCGAATGGGCGTGCGGGTGGGCGCGGCGTGGAGCGATTCCGGGTCGGTGTGGGCACGCTCCAGGATTTCGGCGATCGTCTGCGCCGCCCAGTCCAACGTCTCCTTGGATTCGGTCTCTGTCGGTTCGAACATCAGCGCCTCCGGGACGATCAGAGGGAAGTACATAGTCGGCGGATGCATGCCGTAGTCCAGCATCGATTTCGCCACGTCCATGGCGGAGACACCGGTCTCCTTCTTGAGATGCTCCATAGTGAGCACAAATTCGTGCATACAGAGACCGGGCGTTGCGGCGTCGCAGTGCGGTTCCAGAAGCTTCTTCAAATAGTTGGCGTTCAGGACAGCGGTCTGCGCAGCATCCCGCATCCCATCGCCGCCGAGCATTTTCATATAACAGAGCGCACGGACCACCACCAGGAAGTTTCCGTAGAACGCCTTTACGCTGCCGATGGTCTGCTCTGCATCCTCGAAGGTATAGTGGCCATCCTTTTCCACCACATGGCGGTTGGGGAGGAAGGGCACAAGGAGGTCTTTTACGCCCACAGCGCCGGAACCGGGACCGCCTCCTCCGTGTGGGGTGGAAAAGGTCTTGTGCAGGTTGAGGTGCACCACGTCGAAGCCCATATCGCCCGGACGCGCGACCCCCATCACGGCGTTGAGGTTGGCGCCGTCGTAGTAGTTGAGGCCGCCCGCCTCATGAACGATGCGGGTGATTTCCAAGATGTTTTTGTCGAACAGTCCCAACGTGTTGGGATTTGTGAGCATCAATCCGGCAGTGTCGGGGCCTGCGGCCTTGCGCAGCGCGTCGAGGTCCACACAGCCGTCCGGCGAGGACGGCACGTTGACCACTTCGAATCCCGTCATGGTGGCGGAGGCTGGATTGGTGCCATGGGCCGAGTCCGGGACGAGGATTTTGGTGCGCTGCAGGTCCCCGCGGGAGCGGTGGTAGGCCTTGATGAGCAGAAGGCCGGTGAATTCC
>ENA-ORTH01001842-ORTH01001842.1-human-gut-metagenome-genome-assembly--contig:-NODE-1842-length-19287-cov-3.379888_pt1 | contig 19287 bp, 18 predicted proteins | sample MGYA00241914_ERZ509192 | MGnify/ENA primary metagenome ERZ509192 (study PRJEB26280, sample SAMEA2338826) | human gut metagenome | biome: human gut; feature: human-associated habitat; material: faeces... | reverse complement strand
TGTATTGATGACCACTTTGACTACCGTATTGGGTATGATCCCGATGGCTGTCGGAACAGGCGAAGGCTCGGAAATGTGGCGTTCGATGGGTATGACGGTTGCATGGGGACTTTCGGTGTCAACATTGATCACCCTGGTAATCGTACCGGTCGTATACAGTGTATTTGCCGGAAACGGAGTCCGGCGCAGACGCCGCAAGATGGCAAAAAATGGAATATCTTCTAAAAAAGAATAAATAATAATTAGGAATAAGTTAATATGAAAGCTATATTTGTATCATTTAATCAAGCATATTACGAAATGATCCTGAATGTGATGGACCGAAACAATATCCGGGGCTTCACATACTGGAACGAAGTACAGGGACGTGGAAGTAAGACCGGCGAGCCCCATTATGGAAGTCATGCCTGGCCGACACTGAACTCGGCAATCCTGGCAATGGTCGATGACGAAAAAGTCGACCATTTCCTGGAGATACTTCATCAGATGGATCAGAAGACGGAAGCGCAAGGATTACGTGCTTTTGTCTGGAACATCGAAAAAACAATTTAATAACATAATGAACGATCTTTTTAACATTCTCATTTTCAGCAAAGACTATAATCAGGGAGTTATCATCCAGGACTATATAAAAGCTATTGGATACAACTCACAAGTATTCGACCAGGAAGAAGCGGCATATGAGGGATTCCTTTCCAGAAATTTCACACTCTGTATTATCAACCACGATATAGACACGAAAGAAACACGGACATTGGCAGCCATGATCAAAAGTTCGGAAAATATCATCCCTGTCGTTTTCTTGTGTGAACATCCGACGAGAGAAGAAATAGCATTGCTGTTTTCGTTCCATGCAGACGATGTGATACGCAAACCTCTTGACACAGATATCTTACAAGCCCGGATTAAAGCAGTACAAAGCCGTTACCAGCCCCAACGCAAGAAAGAGGTCAGGACTTATATTTTCGGAAAATTCAAATTCGACTTGCAAAAACAGATCTTGTCCATAGAAGGCAAAACAACCAAGCTGACAACCAAAGAGGCCGATTTGCTTACGTTGCTGTGCCAACACGCAAACAATATGGTAGACAGGATGCACGCCCTGCAGATCATATGGAGAAGCGATAACTATTTCAGCGCCCGCAGCATGGATGTTTATATCACCAAATTACGCAAACTATTGCAAGATGATCCTACCATCAGGATTATAAACGTTCACGGAAAAGGTTATAAATTATCAACACGCGAAAATGACAACTGAACATTTCACCTTATTTCTAATTGTTATGGCAGCTATCGCCGCCATAGTCTTCATAGCCCTTTATTTCGTCGAAGCCGGTTATGGAATGTTGTTCGATAAAAAATGGGGACTTCCGATACCGAACAAGATTGCTTGGATTTGCATGGAAGCGCCGGTTTTTATCGTCATGTTTTTGTTATGGAACGGATCGGAACGACAGTTCGAGACAGTACCGTTCTTGATATTCTTATTCTTCGAACTGCATTATTTCCAACGATCTTTTATTTTTCCTCTGTTGATAAAAGGCAAAAGTAAAATGCCGGCAGGCATCATGCTTATGGGAATTACCTTTAACCTCCTGAACGGTTATATGCAGGGAGAATGGATTTTCTACTTAGCACCGCAGGATATGTATACGAAAAGCTGGCTGCACAGCCCTCAATTTATAGTCGGGACAATCTTGTTCTTCACCGGCATGGCAATCAATATCCAGTCAGACCATATTGTCCGCCACCTCAGAAAGCCTGGCGACACGAACCATTATCTGCCTAAAAAAGGCCTGTTCAAATATGTGACATCAGCCAACTACTTTGGCGAAATCGTGGAATGGTGCGGATTTGCAATCCTGACCTGGAGTGCAAGCGGAGCTGTTTTCGCTTGGTGGACATTTGCAAACCTTGTACCTCGCGCAAACACCATCTACCATAAATACAAAGCGATGTTTGGTAACGAACTGGAAAACCGTAAACGGGTTATTCCTTTTATATATTGAATGATTAACTCATAATAGATATGGAAAAAGAATCTATACTGTTCACTCCCGGTAAAATCGGGCCGTTGACCCTGAGAAACCGGACGATACGGGCGGCTGCATTTGAAAGCATGTGCCCAGGAAACGCGCCTTCCGACATGTTGTATGACTACCATAAATCGGTTGCCTCCGGCGGGATCGGTATGACGACTTTGGCCTATGCGGCTGTTACGCAAAGCGGACTTTCTTTCGAACGTCAGCTCTGGATGCGCCCAGATATCATCCCCGGATTAAAACGCATCACCGATGCCATCCACAAAGAAGGAGCGGCCGCCTCCGTACAACTCGGACATTGCGGAAACATGTCTCACAAAAACATCTGCGGGTGCAGGCCTATCTCCGCATCCAGCGGTTTCAATATCTATTCCCCTACCCTTGTCCGTGGAATGAAACCTTCCGAAATCACAGCTATGGCAAAAGCGTTCGGACAAGCAGTTCATCTGGCGCGCGAAGCCGGAATGGATGCAGTGGAAATACATGCCGGTCACGGCTATCTGATCAGCCAGTTTCTTTCTCCCTATACCAATCATCGGAAAGACGAATATGGCGGTAGCTTGCAAAACCGGATGCGCTTTATGAAAATGTGCATGGACGAAGTGATGAAAGCTGCCGGTCAGGATATGGCAGTGTTGGTAAAAATGAATATGCGCGACGGCTTCAAAGGAGGAATGGAGCTTGATGAGACACTTGAAGTGGCTCGTACCCTGCAGAACGAATGCGGAGCACACGCTTTGATCCTTAGCGGTGGCTTCGTCAGCCGTGCCCCGATGTATGTGATGCGGGGTTCCATGCCGATTCATACGATGACGCATTATATGCCTTTCGGCTGGCTACCGCTCGGAGTCAAAATGGCAGGACGGTTCATGATCCCGTCTGAGCCGTTCAAAGAGGCTTACTTCCTGGAAGATGCCCTAAAATTCAGGGCGGCATTGAAAATGCCACTTGTCTATGTAGGCGGTCTGATCTCACGCGAGAAGATAGACGAGGTCTTGAACGACGGTTTCGAATTCGTGAGTATGGCACGTGCCTTGCTGAACGATCCGTCATTCGTAAACAAGATGAAGGAAGACAAACATGCCCGTTGTGACTGCGGACATAGCAACTATTGCATCGCCCGCATGTATTCCATCGAAATGGCATGCCACAAACATATTCAGAACTTGCCCAAAAGCATTGTCAAAGAAATAGAGAAATTAGAATATAAGTAATGGAAAAAGGATTAGCCATCATAACCGGTGCCGACGGAGGCATGGGACAAGTAATCACGGTAGCCCTCGCAAAAGAAGGCTATCCGGTGATTATGGCTTGCCTCGATCCGGAAAAAGCAGCCTCCCTATGTAACCGGATCCAGCAAGAAACCGGTAACACCCAGATAGAAGTGCGGGAAATCAATCTCGCTTCCCTTTCATCCGTAAACAATTTCACCGGTCAGTTATTAAAAGAAGGACGTCCCGTCAGCCGCTTGATAAACAATGCCGGCATCCTGACAACTCCGGTACGCAAAACCGAAGACGGGTTGGAGACAATCGTAAGCGTCAATTATGTGGCTCCCTACATGCTCACCCGCCAGTTATTACCATTGATGCAACCAGGATGCCGTATTGTAAATACAGTGTCCTGCACGTATGCCATCGGCCGGATCGAACCGGACTTCTTTGAAAAAGGAAGGAACGGACGCTTTTTCCGCATTCCGGTCTATAGCAATACCAAACTGGCGCTGTTATTGTTCACCCAAGAGTTTGCCGAACGGCTGCAAGACAAAGACATCACCATAAATGCCTCGGACCCGGGAATCGTCAGTACGAACATGATCACGATGCAAGCCTGGTTCGACCCGCTTACCGATATCTTGTTCCGCCCCTTTATCAAAACACCGGCCCAAGGCGCGGCGACCGCCATTCATCTGGCTCTTTCGGATGAGGCGAAAGATAGAAACGGTTGTTGCTATGCCAATTGCAAAAAGAAGAATATGTCAGAGCGCATCCGGCATCATGCACAGCAAAAACAACTTTGGGACGATACGGAAATCTTGCTCCGACAAAAAGGAATCCGGTTCTGAACCGGCATGCACTTTTAGTTTCATACCGATGAAACTCCTATTCCATACCTATGAAACTTCCGTTCCATGCCGAGGGAATTTCAGTTTCATGCCTATGAAACTGAAAATTCATGCAGACAAGATTTTGCAGATATAAATATAAATCGTACCTTTGCACCGCTTTTAACCCCGTACGTGTGATGGGAAATTAGAAAGCATAAACATCTAATTTTGAGTAACACAAAAATTAAAACAAAATGAAGACATTTCAATTAGAAGGAAAGTCAAGAGAAGTAGCCGCTACTTCTGCAGACCAGAAGAGAGCTTTGAAAGCTATGCGTAAAAACAACGAAATTCCTGCTGTACTGTACGGCGGCGAAAAAGTATCTCATTTCACCATCACAAAAGACAGTGTTCGTAACTTGGTTTACAGCCCTGAAATCTTTGTTGTTGAACTGACGATTGATGGCAAGAAGACAATGGCTATCGTTAAAGATATCCAGTTCCAGCCTGTAACCGACGCTATCCTGCACATGGACTTCTTGGAAGTGTCAGAAAACAAACCGGTAGTAATGGAAGTTCCGGTTGTTCTGGAAGGTCACGCCGAAGGTGTTAAAGCCGGTGGTAAACTGAACTTGCAGATGAGAAAGTTGAAAGTAAAAGCCCTTTACACAGCAATTCCTGAGAAATTGTTTATCAATGTCGATCACCTGGGATTAGGCAAGACTATGCAGGTTGGTGCATTACACTTCGAAGGCCTTGAACTGATGAACGCCAAGAACGCTGTTGTTTGCGCCGTTCAGTTGACTCGTGCCGCTCGTGGTGCTCAGGCTAAGGCATAATAAAATTATTATTCCTAAATAATGTAAGGGGAGAATATTCAACAGAGTATTCTTCCCTTTGTTATATACTAAAAAACAACATAACAATGAAATATCTGATAACAGGACTTGGAAATATCGGTTCCGAATATTTAGGAACCCGCCATAACATCGGATTCCGCGTTGTAAATGCATTGGTAGAAGATGCCGGAGTTCCTTTCACGGAAGAACGTTACGGTGCAATCGCACGGATGCGTATCAAGAACTGTGAGTTGATCATACTGAAGCCGAACACATTCATGAACCTGAGCGGCAATGCCGTCCGCTACTGGTTGCAGAAAGAAAACATTCCGGTAGAGAACCTGTTAGTCGTAGTGGACGATCTGGCACTCCCCTTCGGGACACTCCGCCTGAAACCGAAAGGCAGCGATGCCGGACACAACGGATTGAAAAACATCCAACAGTTGTTAGGCACACAAGAATACAGCCGCCTTCGTTTCGGTATCGGTAGTGATTTCCCTCGTGGAGGACAGATCAACTATGTGCTTGGCAAGTTCCCACCGGAAGAGCTCCAGGAAATGCCGGAAAAGATAAAACGGGCGGTAGAAATCATCAAAAGCTTCTGCCTGGCCGGCGTACAGAATACAATGAACCAATACAATAATAAATAAATAAATGAACAATTGACAATGGACAATTAAATGGTTTTGTCACTAAAAAAGTCCATGTCTCATTGTCAATAGTTCCTTGTCTACAGTTTATGAATGAAGTCCGTATAGACAAATGGATGTGGGCCACCCGCATATTCAAGACACGTACCATAGCAGCCGAGGCTTGCAAGAAAAACAGGGTGATGATAAACGGAGTCAATGTAAAACCTTCCCGTATGATCAAAGTCGGAGAAGTGATTCAGGTACGAAAGCCACCTATCACCTTTTCCTTCAAGGTACTCGATTTAACAGAACGCCGTATGGGAGCCAAACTGGTGCCTGATTATCTGGAAAACGTCACTACTCCCGACCAATACGAAATATTGGAAATGAACCGCATATCCGGATTCGTAGACCGTGCACGCGGCTTAGGCCGTCCGACCAAGAAAGACCGTCGCGAACTGGAGCAGTTTACCGATCTGGGGATGATGAACGACGGATTTGATTTCGAGTTTGACTTCGAGGAGCCGGAAGACGAAGAGTAAACTCGTTTTTTCACAGCAAGGGCCGTAACTCCTTTTCAAATATTTGCCTGCTGATTATACGATAATGCGGCGAATAGGATTCTTCGAAAACCTTGCTGTGATGTTCCACATATTCTCCCCGGTCCAGACGGTCTTCTATTTCTTTGCAATCGGCATCGTAATCCGGCAAGGAAAGTTCCATAGAACGGATAATAGACTCAATCCGCTGCCATTCTTTTTGCCAATCGGCAACTGTAATAGGACGGACACCGTTCACGCTCCGGACAAACGCATCAAAGAATATATTATAAGGGACACGGCCGTTTTTGATAACCGAGAGGTTTACCCGAAGAAAGTTACCTTCCCACCCAGTCGGCTCCGCGATCTCTCCGGTACACTCCGTATAAGAGGCCAGTTCGCGACGCAAATAATTACCGGCAGCCGTCGTATCGCTGATGATATGTCCGGGACCGAATTTATCCTGAAAGAAATTTTTGTATAAGTCTTTCAAGGTTGATTTCGGATAGGTTTGCATCTGCCAGGAAACAGCTTCACGCACCGCTTTTTCGAAATCCTTCTTTTCTGTCGCCGAAAGACAGAGACAGAAAAGAAGGAACAAAGTCAGAAAACCGTACTTCCACATCGTTTATTTGATTACTTCTTTCAGTTTTTTGTGCAAATCCTCGCCAGTTATGTTTTTAGCGACAATCACTCCATCAGGATCCAGCAGGACATTGGCCGGAATACCACGAACCCCGTAAAGAGCCGGAATTTCCGAATCCCAATATTTCAAATCGGAAAGATGTGTCCAAGCCAGATTATCGTCGGCAATCGCTTTCATCCACTTGCTTTTATCCTTATCCAGGGAAATCCCCACAATCGTAAAGTTTTTATCTTTATATTCATTAAACGCCTTTACCACATTCGGATTCTCGCGACGACAAGGAGGACACCAGGATGCCCAGAAATCCAACAGTACATATTTACCTCTGAAATCAGAAAGCGAAACAGATACTCCCGCCGTATCTGGCAACGAAAATTCAGGAGCCACCTTCCCTATCTGCACATTTTCCAACTGCTTGATAATACCATCCAAATCTTTTACATACGGACAACCGGCCAGTTCGGAAGAAATCTTAGCACGAGTCGCTTTCAGTTCATCCAGCGGCAACTGGTAAGTGAAGTAACGATACAGATAAAAAGCGGCGGCAGGCGAAGCCGGATACTTGGTGATCAGACTGTCTATGTCATACCCTTCTTCAAAAACCTTCTCGGCATTCTCCTGAAAGATTGTATTGACAGGAGAATTACGGACCGTAATCGTTTCGCCGTCATTATTTATCCTCACATCCATATTCGTATTTTCGACAAAGAACTGAACCGGATAACTCATATCTTCTGTTGCCAGACCAAACAATAAAGGCTGATCCACTTCTCCCTTAAAAGTAAATTTTCCCTCTTTTAATTCTGCCGTATCGACATCAAAAAACATCTTATTCCGGAAGGACTTAAGATAGACTTTCCCTTCCGCCCTGCCGGTCACTTCTCCATTTATCACATAACCTTTCGGTGCTTCCTGGCAACTCGCCAACATCAAGGCCACCAAGACTGTTACTGCTAATCGTTTCATTTTTATCTGTTTAGTTTATTATTTAATCTCAGGGTGATGATATCGCCCTTTTTTCAGCGTTCCCTTTCCATATTCGATCGCACGAACCGGACAGCGGTGAATACAAGCGACACACTGCACACAAGTATCCGTCCAAACAGGCTTCCCTGCCTGCATGCTGATCGTTCCGGTCGGACAAATCCGTTCACATAACCCACAGGAAATACAAGCATCCGTCACCCTGAAGGAATTACTTCCGATGGCCAGATGCGCAAAAAGAGGATAAATCCAGTAACTTTTCAGACCGGGCATACTTCCTGTTCGATACAAAACAGCCTGCCGATCTTCCCGGATCGCTTCAATAATCTCAGCGACACGAGCCGGGGCATCCTGCAGTTTCCGTTCCTCCACATCTTTGTCGTCTACATCGAAACCAGGCAGCAAGATATAGTTGTTCGGCATAATGACAGAGTATGCTGCCGTTAGCGATATCGCTCTTTTTTCCAAAGCTTTCCCGATCAGTCGATCTGTATATCCGCATTCATCTCCACAGGTAGAAACGGAATAGACCGATTGTCCAGTATATCCGTTTAAAGTCAGACGAGAGATAAAACGGGTCACAGACACTGCCGGTCCCCAGGAATGCACAGGATAGACAAACAATATCTTTTCATCCAGACGAACCGGATAGACCCAACCATCCTTTTCCTTATGCTGTTCATCTGCAATTGAAACCAACGGTTCTCCCAGCGCCTCACTCAGAGCCTTTGCCACCCAAAGAGAGTTTCCAGTTCCAGTAAAGTAAAATATCATATTCCTATTTCTGTTTCAAATACAAAAGTAAGTATAATCTAAGAATACACCTCGCATTTACCTTATTAAGAAACCTAAACGGCAACGTGATGAAGATAACAATGGGACCTTACACACGTTGTCATTCCTGCCTGAAGCCTACTTTTACCTTTGCGGAGATTTGGAGCAGACACTTTTTATATCTTAATTTGCATTACCATAAAAACACACAATATGAAACGGACTTTACTTATTTGGGCTTCGATGGTTTGCATGGCCGTTCATTTGGCTCCGGCACAGGATGCAGCAGTAAACAAAATCATCAAAATCGGTCAAACAGACAACCAGGTGATGGATCATTTAGATGTACTCACCAACCGCATCGGCGGCCGCGTGATCGGCTCGAACGCTTATGACAATGCAGTTGAATGGGTCGCTTCGAAATTCAAGGAATGGGGCTTGGAAGTTGAACTGCAGGAAGCCGGCACGCTGCCGGTCGGCTTCAACCGAGGACCGTGGTTCGGCAAACTGTTGGGAGAAAACGGGATGGAACTGCATTTCGTCACTCCCTCCTACACCGCCGGAACAAAGGGTGTACAACGCGGACATGTCTTACAGGAACCGCTTACCCAAAGCGAGTTCGACCGCATGAAAGGACAACTAAAAGGGGCTTGGGTGCTGATCAACGGGAAGAATGTTGGCCGGTCGACCGTTCCGCCAAAGGCGACTCCATCCGTGCTGCCACCATTGCCGAAAACAACGAAACGGCCAAAAAGAACCGCCAGATCATGGAGGATAACTGGCGCAACAATACCAACACCCCGCTACTGCCATTGAAAGAGGATGTCCCGGCCTTGTTCTACAAACAGATGTGCGAAGCCGGTGTATTGGGCTTTATCCAATCAGCTTCCGTTCCTTTGCGTGCACTCTATGACAAGGCTGTCATGCACGATCCGACTTTCACCTTCGATAACCTACCGGAAGTTTGCGACATCAAGTTGGACGAACACCAATACGCTACCATCAAACAGATGGTAAAGGAACGCCGTACCTTTTTCCTCGAATTCGATATCCGCAACCATTTCCGTATGGGGCCGGTAAAATACTATAATGTGATCGGTAAGATCAAAGGCTCCAAATACCCGGATGAGTATGTGATGGCAAGCGGCCATCTGGATGCGTTCGACGTGGCGACAGGTGGTGTGGACTGCGGTTCCGGCGTCACTCCGGTGATGGAAGCGGCCCGCATGATCATGAAATCCGGTGCGAAGCCTAAACGGACGATGTTATTCTGTGCTTTTGCTGGCGAAGAATTCGGATTGTTAGGTTCTACAGCCTGGGTGAAAGCCAATAAAGATAAGTTAGATAAAATCTCCAACTTGTTCAACCGCGACGGAGGCCCGACACCTCCCGTCGGACTCAATGTTCCGAAAGCGATGTATCAGGACTTCGTGAAGATATGCGCGCCCGTCAAGAAGATCCATCCCGACTATCCGTTCGAAGTGAAAGAAGCCGGCCCGTTCACCAAACCTGCCAAACCTGCCGGTACGGATGCATCCGTTTTTGCTGTCGAAGCAGTCCCGGCCATCGCCTTCAACGAAAAGGACATCAAAGGATACAACTTCAACTACGGTGAGATCTGGCACACCGAACGCGACACTTACAGCAAAAGCATCCCGGAATATCAGGAACATGCCGCTACAGTAATGGCGATCGTGACGCTGGGAGTGGCCAACTTGGAGCATCTGCTGTCAAGAGAAGGATTGTATAAATAAAACTTCAGAAAGGAATAACAAACCCATAGCTTTACAGAAGCTAACCCTATGCGTTAGTATCCATAAAGCTATGGGTTTGCGATATTTTTCGTACCTTTGCCCATTCAAAAGCAAATTAATAGGTATATAAGATATGATAACGGTTAACAATCTGGACGTACAGTTCGGAAAACGTATCCTGTTCCAGGATGTCAATATGAAGTTCACGCCGGGCAACTGCTACGGTATCATCGGGGCTAACGGCGCCGGTAAATCAACATTCCTCCGTGTTATCAGCAAACAGCTGGATCCTACACGCGGAACAGTGTCTTTAGGACCGGGTGAACGCCTTTCCGTATTGAGTCAGGACCACTTCGCATTTGATGAATACACCGTAATGGACACAGTGTTGATGGGACACACCACCCTTTGGGAGGTGATGAGCGAGAAAAACGCCCTGTATGCAAAACCTGATTTCAGCGATGCCGACGGTATCCGCGTATCGGAACTGGAAGAGAAGTTCGCCGAGATGGAAGGCTGGAATGCCGAAAGCGATGCCGCCGCCCTCTTGAGCGGATTGGGCATCTCGGAAGAATTCCATTACACACTAATGAAGGACATGAGCGGTAAGCAGAAAGTACGTGTCCTGCTGGCACGCGCCCTCTTCGGACAGCCTGATAACCTGTTGCTGGACGAGCCGACCAACGACCTCGACCTTGAAACCGTCATGTGGCTTGAAAACTATCTGGCGAACTTCGAACACACCGTGTTGGTTGTCAGCCACGACCGTCACTTCCTCGACTCTGTCTGTACGCATACGGTAGATATCGACTTCGGTAAACTGCAGATGTTCGCCGGAAACTATAGCTTCTGGTACGAATCCAGCCAGTTAGCACTCCGCCAGCAGCAGAACCAGAATAAGAAAGCGGAAGAGAAGAAGAAAGAATTGGAAGAATTCATCCGCCGCTTCAGTGCCAACGTAGCGAAGTCTAAACAGACGACCAGCCGCAAGAAGATGTTGGAGAAACTGAACATCGAAGAGATCAAGCCTTCTTCACGACGCTATCCGGGTATCCTGTTCACGCCAAACCGCGAACCGGGCAACCAGATATTGGAAGTAAAGGGGCTGACAAAATCCATCGACGGGAAAGTCCTTTTCCAGGACCTCAACTTCAACGTGGAGAAAGACGACAAGATCGTATTCATCAGTCACGACCCGCGTGCGATGACCGCCCTTTTCCAAATCATCAACGGAGAAGAAAAGGCCGATGCCGGAACGTTCCAATGGGGACAAACCATCACGACGACCTATCTGCCGCTCGACAACTCCAAGTATTTCAACTCGGATTATAATCTGATCGACTGGCTGAGCCAGTTCTCGCCCGACACGAACGAGGTCTTCCTGAAAGGCTTCCTCGGACGTATGCTGTTTTCCGGAGAAGAGCTGTTGAAGAAAGTGAGTGTACTTTCCGGAGGTGAAAAGATGCGTTGTATGATCTCCCGCATGATGTTGACGGATGCCAACTGTATCATCCTCGACACGCCGACCAACCATCTGGATTTGGAATCCATCCAAGCATTCAACAACACATTGCAGTCATTCAAAGGAAACATCCTGTTCTCCAGCCATGACCACGAGTTCATCCAGACGGTTGCCAATCGCATCATCGAGCTGACTCCGAACGGCATTATCGACCGTATAATGGAATACGACGATTATATTACCGATCCGATGGTTGCCGAGCTGAGAGAAAAGCTTTATAAATAAACAAGCATCGATAACTTTCCAGAAGAAAAACCAGATATGTGGATGACATATATCTGGTTCTTTCTCTGATACCTTCCCTGTATATGAAAAAAAGAATCCTCTTCCTCCTTACCCTATATTTCATGTGGTTACCATTATTGGCAATCCAGAAGCCTGTGTTTATGCTGTACCACCATGCCTTAGCGAGCGGATGCTCGCTAATCGATTACCTTAAGGTAATTACACACGGGTTACTGTTGGACTGTACGATAGCCGGCTATCTGACAGCATTACCTTTGCTGATGACGTTGGTTTCGGTATGGTTACCGGGAGCCTTTTACAGGAAGCTACTGAAAGGATATTTTGGAATCATGGCTATATTGATCGCGGCGATTTTCTCCGTGGATGTGGCTTTATACGGCTACTGGGGATTCAGGCTGGATGCGACTCTTTTCTTCTATCTTCAATCACCCGGTGATGCGATGGCAAGCGTACCGCTGGGACAGTTCTTCGCCCAGTTACTGATGTTTGCCGTATATGCTTTCGGGATATATTGGACGTTGAAAAGGTTTATCGTTCCGCTCTTCCCTGAAACACTGGTGCGGAAACGGTTGGGCGGAAGCCTTATCATTATCCTGTCAGGAGGGATACTCTTCATTCCGATACGAGGAGGCGTAACGACTTCGACGGCGAACGTGGGGATGGTATATTTCAGCCAAAACCAATTCCTCAACCATTCGGCAATCAATCCTTGTTTCAGCCTGATCGCTTCACTTAGCAAGCAACAGGATTTTGCGGCACAGTTCAATTTTTTCCCAGAAGAGGAAAGGAAGGAGGTAATGGATACTTTGTCTCCGCACTCGATGCGGGGACGCAAAGGGACGAATCCCGCAGATGCAGATTTACAGCAAAAGCCTCTACAATCCCTTCTCAATACCTCACGACCGAATATATTGATTATCCTGATGGAAAGTTTCTCGGCAAACGCGATCGGAGCGGTCGGCGGAGATTCCATCATCACGCCTAACCTGAACCGATTGAGTCGGGAAGGAGTACTTTTCACAAACATGTATGCCAATTCGTTCCGGACAGACAGAGGAATCGTTTCGGTGTTAAACGGATATTTGGCACAGCCGACCACTTCCATCATGAAGTATCCGGCAAAAAGCCAAACACTCCCCTCTATCGCCAAAACTCTGACAAACGAAGGATATGTTGCCGACATGCTGTACGGAGGCGATATCAACTTTACCAATATGCAGAGTTATTTCTTCAGTTCCGGTTACAGCCGGATCACGGCAGACCGTGACTTTCCGCTCACCAGCCGCTTGAGTAAATGGGGAGCGAACGACGATGTGACATTTCGCCACCTGTACGAAGACATCAAAAACCGGGACAACCAAGCTCCCTGGCTCAGCACTTTCCTGACATTAAGCAGCCATGAGCCGTTTGAAGTTCCCTACCACCGGTTGGACGAAATGGGGCTGTATCCGAACTCGGTTGCCTTCACGGACAGTTGTATCGGCAACTTCATAGACAAATTGAAAGAATTGCCTGTATGGAAAAATACGCTGGTTATTTTCGTTTCCGACCACGGATATCCTTATCCGAAAGATGTGGTCAACTATGAACCTCGCCGCTACCATATTCCGATGCTTTGGATCGGCGGTGCGGTGAAAGAACCTGTCGTGATTGACAAATTAGCCAATCAGACGGATCTTGCCGCCACCCTATTGAACCAGTTAGGGATCGATCACGACACTTTCACTTTCAGCCGGAACATCCTAAGTCCCAATTATCCGGAATATGCATTCTATACTTATTCTAACGGATTCGGGTTTATCGACAGCACCGGTATATCCGTCTATGACAACGAAGGAAACAAACCTCTGATCGAAGCCCCCCGAAAAGGCAGTGACTTGCGGCTCCGCAAAGGAAAGGCACTCTTGCAAACCTTGTATGACGATTTAGGGAACCGATAGCCTTTTTATTGCATTCTGCATAAGTTTTGCAGGAATACTGCAATGCCTACGCAGAATGCAATGGTGAACCCCACGCTTACTCCTCTTGCTTCTCTTCCGTCAACAGCTTGCCATCATCATCCCAAGTACGCCAAATGCCGCTTTTCCTTCCTTTAGCATAAAACATTTCGAAACGAAGAATGCCTTTATCGTTCCACACCCGCCAAGGTCCGTCTTTTTGCCCATCTTTATAGGAAGCGATACCGGTCAGTTGCCCGGCTTCGTTATAAGTACGCCATTCTCCATGAAAAATGCCGTGATAGTAAGAACGGACTTCCGCAATCTTGCCATCAGGATAGTAAATCACATAAGTTCCTTCGGGACGGCCGTCTTTGAGGAAAAGCTCCATCTTCAACATACCATCATCGTAAAACTCGGTATAGCGGCCAGTGTAAGGAGTTGTTTGAGACTCGTCCGTATAATACTGGCCTTCACTAAGGAACAAGTCCTGCGCCTGGATTGCCAGGGCAGAACTTGCCAATAATGTTGATGTCAATAATAATCTCTTTATCATCTTTTTAATATTCAGTGTTCTGAGGATCCCAGTTTGTCCAACCGGCTGTCCAATCGTTTGTTCCATCAAAAGCTCCTTTGTAAGTTACTTTTTCAAAAAAGCTGTTATTCAAGACTTCATCAACAAATTCGGCTCCTTGTACGGCAGAAGCAACGACAGAAGAATAGTCACCGTCTTTTGAAATAATTTCGTTGGTGGTTGCCAAAGTTGTATTGTTACCAGCGCGGTTGAAGAAGTTCTCGCTTACCTTTTCGTCATCGTAGAAGTTCTTCCACATACCGGCAAAGATTACATTCTTAACGGCGATACCATCATTTGCCGTACCTTTCTTATCCGTTGCACGAAGTCCGTAAGGCCATCCCGTGAATACGGAGTTGTAGACATTCAAACTCGAATTACGGCGCAGGTGCATGGCAGCCTGGAATTTACCTCCTTTGGCTCCATTAGCGGCATCGGCTGTCTTTGCTTCAACCTCGGCTTGTGTCATATCAGAAACCTTTCCATAGAACGGACCGATCAAAGTCACGTTGGAGAAGACAGGCTTCGTAAGCGGGGTATTGGAAGAACCACTTGCATCATTATCGGATTCGAAGCCGTTAGAGTCGGAAGTATCAGCGATGTCCTTGTCACGCACGCTCAACAGAAACTGCAAGTTACCCGTATAGCCGTAATCGGTATCGAAATCATCGTCCCAACCTTTGTAAGCAACCAAATGCTTAGCATTGACCGTTCCACCGAACCATTCATACGAATCGTCATTAGAATAAGACACCTGTACGAACTCCACTTCCGTACCACTACCGACACCACCGAATGTCAGACCGTTGATCTCCTTGTCGGGTTCCAAAGGATAGCCAGCAAATTCAATACGGACATATTTCAACTTACCAGAGCTTTCTCCATTAAATTCATCGGAGATTGTGTTACCATATTCCGTTCCGGGTCCACCCTCGATAACCGGTCTTTTTGTCTGGTTTACACGAGCATTACCGCAGATAATCAAACCTCCCCAGTCTCCCGTCGCACGCTTGCCCGGTTCTTTATCGGAAGTAAAGACGATCGGTTTGTCAACCGTACCTTCAGCCATGATCTTCGCACCCGGTTCGATAATCAAAGAGGCAGCCTTTTCACCGGAAGAAACAGATATACCCTTGATGACCGTTCCTGCTTCGATTGTCAACGTAGCACCCGGTTTTACATAGACAAAGCCTTTCATATAGTTCTTATCAGCAGCATTCAGCGTAAGATCGGATGTTATCTCTCCCTCCAAGATCACTTCTTTGGAAGACGGAGCATCATTAGAAACAGTCACAGCACAAGTTGCCGTCTTATTGCCATCTTTTGTCGTAGCGGTGATCGTAGCAGTACCCTCGGTAACCCCTGTCACCTTACCGGCATCTACTGTTGCCACCTTTTCATCGGAGGAACTCCATGTTATCGTTTTATCCGTTGCATCGTCCGGAGTAATGGTGGCAGACAATGTCACGGACTCGCCAACCTTGACAGTTGCAGTCGTAGGACTTACGGCAACAGCCGATACAGCTATAGAGCCATCAGGCTTGTCATCATCACTACAAGATACAGTTCCAAACATAACGGCCAACGCACATACAGAGGCCAAACCTTTCAATAGAAATCTGTTCATAATAAAAACATTTTGTTTGTAATAGAGATATATTCTAATTCACTTTAAAACTTGAGGGAAACACCGACATTAATATCCACTCCCGGACGGTAGCTGCGTACCAACTGTTCACGTTCACGCTTGCCGCCGTTCTTGTCCGTCAACTTCACGAACTGTTTGTATTCGATTTTAGAGTTCAGCATATCCTGAATCCCAGCTTTGATCTCAACAGCTTTGCCGATCTTCTTCGAAAAAGTCAAATCCAGGGAATTACGAGGCATCTCATATATGTCGGGAATATCTTCATTCTGGTCCTGCATCGGGACACCGACCGACTCGATGCGCTTCCCGATACGGTTGTAAAGTAGCGAAGCGGAGATTCCCTTGTCATCGTGCTGATAAAACAGACCGGCATTCACCAGATAAGGAGATTGACCCGCCAATGGCCGGTCACGCTCAGGCGCTCCTTCCTCAAAGCGGACACGGCTATGGATATAGGCGGCATTACAGACCAAGCTCAACCCTCTTAATCCGATAAAGTCAAGGCTTTTCTTCATATCCAACTCAATGCCGAACGTCTCGGCATTCTTCGCATTGTGATAGGTATATTGTAAACCGGAACCCGCCTCGTTATAGGTTTCCTCGATCGGATCCTTGAACCGTTTGTAGAATGCACCGACTGTTATCATCTCGCCGGATGCCGGATAGAATTCATAACGCACCTCCAGATTGTCCGCATAAGCATTCTTCAATTCGGTATTACCGACTATATTCGCATCCCGCTCGAAATTAAAATACACATATGGTACTACCTCACGGAACTCCGGCCGGTTGACCGAACGGCCGTAAGCAGCACGCACAAGGTGTTTCGCAGACAGGTTGTAAGAGATATTGACGGAAGGAAAAAAATCGCTCGTCCGGTTATCCAAGTGAACAGGAGTCGTACCGTCTGAACTGTAACCATCCATTTTAAGGTTATAATATTCCATACGGACACCGATATTGGCATTCAGCGCCTCCCCGTAGTTCAACTTGGCAGAGACATAAGCGGCTCCCAAGATATTTTCGGAAGTATAGGAGTCGCTGTTCGTCGTCGTCTCACGCATCCATATCCTGTCTGCCGAAATGTTCTCATCACAGAACAGCCCCGCATAATCCCAATCGGCATACCGGTCATACCCTTTACCTAACAGATTGTAACCGAATCGGCGAGCATCGAACGTACGACTCTTATATTCTCCATAGACACCACCGTCAAGAACAGGGGCGAACTTGTCGGAGACAGTGAACTTATGTTCATAATTGGCAGCGAGCGAAACACCGTGATCCTTCAAGTCCTGGTAATAGCGCATCGGATCGGAAACGTAATAATTCGGTAAGTCCGTCTTCGTCTCGTCGAGGATGGAATTGACGATCTTGCGGTCCGGTTCCCGATAGGCAGCAAAAGCATAGCCGGCAGTCCAGTCCACTTTGTTGATATCCTCCTGTAACGTATGCGTGCCGCCAAGTTGCCCTGAATAGGTCGTACGTCCGGTATAAAGGGATTCCCACTTGCGGATCGCCTTGTCAGAATAATAGTTCATCCCTTCCCTCTGTGTCAGGGCGGAAACACCACGCTGGCTAAAAAAGTTACGAAACTCGTATTTATGATCGCCTTTCATAAACGACCAGTTGAACAAGGCTCCTAACTTGGAGGTATTCTTATAGCGGACATCGTTGTACTCAAAGCGCGGACGTGAGAGATCGTTCGCCACATCATAGGCGATATAGTTGTTATTCACCGTCTCCGAATAATCGTAGCCGGTACTCCAGTTCACATTCGCAATATTCCCGATCTTCCAGTCACCTGCATCGAAGGAGCGGTGTGAAGTGAGCGAAATCTTTTGGTCCGGAATAGCCGTGAACCTGTTGATTCCCCACCTCTGGTTGATCCGCCGTGTAAAGGCAGCGGCTTCCTCTGTCGAATAATCCCCTAAATGAGAAGGGAAAGAAGAGGGCAAACTCCGCACCCCGGCCCCAAATCCGAGATAGTCTTTCCAACTCCCGTCCGTCAGCTGGAAACTCCGGAAAGTAGCATTCGTATTAAATCCCATCTGGTAAGATACGTTGAAGGTATTCCCGTCCGGTATATTCTTGGTCATCACTTGCACGAAACCACCGGAGAAATCGGCCGGCAGCTCGGTAGACGGACTCTTATAGACCATCATATTGTCGATCAGCGAAGAAGGAAGCACATCGAACGAGAATGCCCGGCTGTCCGTCTCGCTCGAAGGAGTGGTCGCCTCGTTCAGCCATACATTATTATATCGTTGCGCCAGCCCCCGGACCACCACAAAACGGTCATCCACGATCGTAAGCCCCGGAATACGGCGCAACACCTCGGCGGCATCACTGTCCTGTGTCTTGCCGATCTGTTGGGCTGAAATACCGCTTACGACCGGTAGGCTTTTCCGTACCGTATTGATAATGGCGGTTTCCGTTCCCAACTTTCGTTGTGCCACGACCACCACATTCTGAAGTTGCAGGTCGGCATCGGATAGTTCGATTCTCAGCACCGACTCCTGATGGGCTTTCACCACGACATCACGAATGGTTTCCGATTTATAAGAGACATAAGAAGCGACAATCGTATATTTTCCCGGTTTGACATTCTCTATACGGAAGTTTCCCTCCACGTCGGCAATGGCCCCCACCGTAGTCCCTTCGATTACGACCGAAGCACCGATCAGCGCATCTTTGAATTTGGCATCCGACACCGTTCCGCAAATAACGCCTGTCTGCGCCCAGGCAGACAACGAAAGAAAACTCCCCAACAACAAAAGAAAGAACCTCTTCACATTTCCTGTTTCACACTTGTTTCCCATTCCTTATTACTTGTTACATTTATTTGCCGGCAAAAGTAGAAGAGACGTATTGCAAGAAGATGTAAACAGAATTACATTGTAAAAACGATTATTACAATCCGTTGACAACAAAAATTGTGATCTCCATACGAAGTTTTCTACAAATCCTCTATCACTCTATCACTACAAAGGTTGTAGCTATTAATATTCAAGCGTTAGAGGAGTGATAGAGAAAAACGTCCTATATCACTGCCTCTATCACTCCTGAAACAGGACGTTTTTATCATATGATTGGAAAC
>ENA-ORTH01001835-ORTH01001835.1-human-gut-metagenome-genome-assembly--contig:-NODE-1835-length-19370-cov-5.110950_pt1 | contig 19370 bp, 21 predicted proteins | sample MGYA00241914_ERZ509192 | MGnify/ENA primary metagenome ERZ509192 (study PRJEB26280, sample SAMEA2338826) | human gut metagenome | biome: human gut; feature: human-associated habitat; material: faeces... | reverse complement strand
GTGAAAGACAAGCAAAATAAAAAAGCTCTGGAGAACGTAAATGTATCTGTGCATGGCAGTAATATCGGCACTGTGGCGAATGCGGAAGGAGAATTTGCTTTGAAAATCAAAAAAACAGAAGCGCCCAACACCGGCACTTCTGTTTTTTTATTTATTTTTCTTTTTATATGTGGTATAATTAAAATTTTATGTTTACATATTTTGAAAACTCTGCTAAAATGAAACAAACAAAAAAAGGGAGGAACCTCATGTGAAACCTGTTCAAGTTGTCGGCATCGGGCACCCGGTAATCAATCTCGGCATTGCCATCGACCGCCTGCCTGAGACCAATCTCCCTGCCAGGCGTCTGGGCATGACCTGGCAGGTGGGCGGAAAAATAGCCACCGCTATGTCCTGCATTGCCCGGCTTGGCTTTTCCAGCGCCATTGCCGGCCGCGCAGCATCCGATGTCATCCAATATGTCCGGCGCGATCTCGCTGTGGACGGGGTAAACACCGATTATCTTCTGGAGCAAAGCAGCGCCGATGCATACTTTACCGTCTGCCTCGCAGAACGCGCCACCGGCAACCGCAGCTTTTTGTCTGCGCCCCAGCCGGTTCAGGATTTGCGCACAGATGAACTCCCCCGAAAGCTGATTGAAAATGCCGAATTCCTGTATCTCTGGAATTCCACCGAGGCCGACTTCGCGGCGGCGCGCCTGTGCAAGGCTGCCGGCCGCCAGCTCGTCTTTGACGCAGATACCTTCTCGCCTGAGATAGAATCCCTCCTTCCCTTAACCGACCACTTCATCGCAAGCGAATATTATTACGAAGCGTTGTTTGGAAAAAGCGAGAATTATGAGGTAAACCTGAAGGAAATCTGGAAAAGGCAAGGCGGCGGAAAGGTCGTTATTGTTACTTTAGGCTCTCGCGGGCTTGCCGGCGTGGATGAAAGCGGCCTTTTCTTTACGCAAAAGACCTTTGCCGTAAATGTAAAAGATTCCACCGGGGCAGGCGATGTCTTCCATGGGGCATATACCGCCGGCAGACTGGCCGGAATGGACACCCGTGCCGCCGCGCGCTTTGGATGCGCGGTTTCCGCTATAAAATGCACCCAATTAGGCTGCCGCACTGGCCTGCCCACCATGGGCAATGCCCTTGCATTTATGGATGGAAAGCCGCTCAACGAGGCCGAGCTGAACGAACGCGCCCGCCTGTGGGCCAGGCTTCCTTTCTAGAAGCTCAAAGCCGGCGGCTCGCTCTTGCGAGCCGCCGGTCTCGTTTTATTTTGCCCCCTGGCGGGCGGCACGCATAGCTTTTGCCTTTTGATGGCGCTGCGCATGCTTGGTCCTGGCTGCATAAATGACCAGGCCCACGATGGTAGTCGCATATGGAATGCACAGTACCAGCTCGGCCGGAATAGACATTGTCTGCAATGTGTTGGAGCATGCGTCCGCAACGCCAAACAGCAGGGATGCCGCCAGCGCGCCGAAGGGGTTGCCGCCGCCCATGTAGTCGGCCGCCACGCCGATGAAGCCCCGGCCCGCGGCCATATTTTTAACAAAGAAATTCATATAGCCCATCGAAAGGAAGATACCGCCCAGCGCGGCCAAAAAGCCGGAGAGGGCCAGCGCGAACAGCTTGATTCTGGTAGAGCTTTTTCCCACGGACTCAATGGCTTCCGGATATTCGCCCACCGCGCGTATGCGCAGGCCGATACGCGTTTTGAATATGAGGAACCAAACGACCAGCACGCTGATAAAGGCCACATACGTCAGCACATTATGGCCGGACAATATTTCGCCCAATACAGGAATATCTTTCAGCAGCGGCAGTTCCACCGTGGGGAGCATTTGACTTGTCAGGCGCTCGGAAGAGCCCTTGTCGCCCGCAAATACATACAGCAGAAACACTGTTCCCCCATTGGCCACCATGTTGATTGCAATGCCGGAAAGCAGGATGTCCGTATCCAGCTTCAAGTGGAAATAGGCCAGGAGGAACCCCATCAAAACGCCCACGAACAGTGCGCAGGCCACGGCCAGCAGCAGATTTTCTGTATATGCGCTCACCAAAACGCCTGTCAGCGCCGTCATCAGCATCGTGCCCTCAATGGTAATGTTCCGAATACCGGCCGCGCGCGCCACCAGCGCGGACATAGCCGCAAAAATAAGCGGCGTCGTCAGGCGCAAAACCGTAAACAGGAAGTGCGGGGTGAAAATGGTATGTAATATCTCGCTCACACGCGCTGCGCCTCCTTCTCCTTTTGACGTTGTTTGGACTGCTTCACACGCAGCTTCTGCTGCGTGCCCTTCAGGAATGCGTTGGCTGCAATGAACAGCACCATAAAGCTTTGCACAACAGGCGCCAGCTCTGCCGCCACATCCGACTGGCGGCTCATCAGGTCTGCACCCGTGCGGATATAAGAAAGGAAAAGGGCCGCCAGCGGTACAAATTGCGGCTTGAAGGAGGCCAGCGTCGCAATCAGGATGCCGTCCCAGCCGTAACCCGGCAGCGCATACCAGTTAAAGCGGTCGTAACGGGAAAAAAGCTCGCACGCGCTGCCCACGCCAATAACCGCGCCGCACATCAGCTGGCCGATCAGAAGGGTGGATACCATCTTTATGCCGGAATAGCGGGCGAAGCTGGGGTTAGAGCCCACCAGACGGATATTATAGCCCCATTTGGTGTGGTAGAAAAAGACATACAGCAGAACCACAAAGGCCAGGCCTATGAACACGACTGTGGTTACATAAGTTCCTTTTATCAGCACCGCCGGCTTCATTTCCTTTGGGAACAGGTATGATGCAGGGTAGCCAAAATCAGGGTCCAGCAAATGATAGTTCAGAACGTATGTGCCGACGTTCAGTAAAATGTAGTTGAGCATCATTCCCACTACAAACAGGTTTGCCTCCCAGCGGATATACAATAGCATCGGCACTAAGCAGACGGCCGCAGACGCAAGCGCCGCGACAAGGCAGGCCGCCGCAAACATCACCGGCCCCGGCAGGGGGAGGCCGCTGATTGCCATGATTGTAGCCGCCACCGCCGCAAAATAGAACGCCCCTTCTGTAATGATCTGGCCGCAGCCCATAGCGAAAATCAGGCAGCAGCCAAGGCCCGTAAACAGCAGCGGTATGGCATTCTCCAGAATCAGGCCGAACCGGCGCACAGAAGTGAACGGCCCGCCAATGAAGCCGGTGATTGCATCCCACGGCTGTTCGCTTACCAGCAAAATAACCACAAATGCCATGGTCAGCGCAATCAGCACCGCCATCATCGTCTTAATGACTCTAAACAGCAGGTTCAGCTGCCGGTTCGACATAAAGCTTCCCCCTTATTTCTTCTTTACTTTGTTTTTTCAGCCCCAGCATATAGCTTCCCAGCTCTCTTTCTTCCACCTTGGAGGCATCGGGGAAATAAGCCACAATTTCTCCGTCATACATGACCATCAGGCTGTCGCTTAACTCCATAACCTCATTTAAGTCTGCCGAAACCAGCAAAACAGCGGCGCCTTTATCACGCAGAGCCAAAATTTTCTGATGAATGAATTTTGTGGCCCCCACGTCAATCCCGCGGGACGGCTGGTCTGCAATCAGGAAAGACACTTCCCCGGAAAGCTCGCGCGCGGCGACTACCTTCTGCATGTTTCCGCCGGAAAGCATGCCCAGTGTGTTTCTGCTGTCCTCGCATTTCACGTCGAATTCCTGAATCAATTTTTCGCACATGCGGTCCAATTTGCGCATATTCAAAAAGGGCCCATACGCTCTTTTTTGAACTCTGTCCGCAATCAGATTGTCGTGTATCGAGCTTTTTTCTGCGCCGCCGTACAGCAGGCGGTCCTGCGGGATATGGGCCATATGGCGGTTTCTCAGCTGAAGAATGCTTTCATGCTTTATGTTGGTGCCGTCAAATACAATATCGCCCTTCTCCATCTGCCGCAGGCCGCTGATCAATTCCACCAATTCGCGCTGCCCGTTTCCTTCTACGCCTGCAATGCCCAGAATCTCCCCGCTTCTGACTGCAAAGGAAACATCGTGCAGGCTCAGGCGCTCCTCTCCATAGCCGTAGGACACGTCATTGACTTCCAGAACCACCTTGCCGCGTTTAGCTTTTGTTTTATCAATTTTTTCTACAAAATCGCGCCCTACCATCATTCGGGAGATATCCTCCGGCGTAATTTTGCTCACATCATATACTCCAACAGAGCGCCCCGCACGCATGATGGTTATTCTGTCACAAATTTCTTTTATTTCACGCAATTTATGAGAGATGAAAATAATGGTATGCCCCTGATCACGCAGGTTTTTCAGCTGGCGAAACAGCTCGTCTGTCTCCTGAGGTGCCAGAACAGCGGTCGGCTCGTCTAAAATCAAAAGCTTTGCCCCGCGATACAGTGCCTTCAGTATCTCTACGCGCTGTCTCATGCCTACCGGCAGCTCCTTTATCCGCGCACGCGGGTCTACCGGCAGATTATATTTTTGCGCAATTTCTTCGGTGCTTTTCACCGCCTGGTTATAATCCATGACAATGCCCTTTGTCGGCTCGCTGCCCAGGACAAGATTTTCGGCAACTGTCAAGGACGGCACCAGCATAAAATGCTGGTGTACCATGCCGATTCCCATGCTCAAAGCCACTGTGGGGTTTGCGATGTCCACCGGCTTGCCATTCAGCAATATTTCGCCGCCGTCCGGCCTTTCAATGCCGAACAGGATTTTCATCAGTGTCGACTTGCCTGCGCCATTTTCACCCATTAAAGCATGAATCTCACCCTCTTTGACGGAAAGCGTCACATCCTCATTTGCCATAATGCCGTTTCCATAAATTTTTGTGATATGGTTCATTGCCAGAATAGTTTTATCCTCCACAGGCCATCACCCTCTTTCGTGTTCTTCTGTAAATCTTCATCAAAAAGCCGCCTTTCGTCAAAACCGAAAGGCGGCCGGTTGTAGTCGCTTCCGTATATGGTATTACGGACGAACAGCCTCCCTGATTTCTTCGACCTCTTCTGCTGTCATATACAATGCTGTTTCCACTTCAATTTCACTGGAAGCAATTTTTTCAGCTGTCTCATCAATAAAAGCGCGTATATCTTCGGGCACCATGCTCTGATAGAACTCATTATCTACCAGGCCGACGCCTTCTTCCTTTATGCCCAGGTTCAGGTGCTGGCCAAACTCCAGCGTGCCCGCTTCATATTCAGCAGCCAGGCGGTACAGAGAATCGGAAACATTTTTCACAGCCGAGGTAGGAATAATTTCTGCGATTTCAGGATTGCTCTCCTTCATGGAGGCGGCGCGGTCAGAATCGACGCCAATTACATACACCCCTTCAGAAGCGCCAGCCTCCAGAACGCCGATTACGCCATTGGCCGCAGGGGGGTACAGCACGTCCGCGCCCTGTTTAATTTGTGCAATCGCCAGTTCTTTTGCCTTTAAGGCGTCCGTAGCGCTGCCCACCGTAGAATTCAGCACTTTTATGTCCGGATCTGCATACAGGGCGCCCTGCACAAAGCCATACATAAAGTCGTGGATAACAGGCGATTCCAGTGCGCTTACCACGCCAAGTATACCCGTTTCACTCAGCTTGGCGGCCAGCGCGCCTGCCAAAAAGGAGCACTCATTCTGCTTATATGTTACAGAAATCGCATTGGGCAAATCATTCTGTTCGAAATCCAGCTCATCGTCATACGCAATCAAACGCACATCCGGATATTCCGGCAAAATTTTGTACAGAATGTCGCGTGTAGACTTGCTGTTGGTAAAAATCAAGTCCCAATCCTCTTCAAAGGCGTCACGGTAAACACTCTCGTATTTCGCAAAATCTCCGGCCAGATCACCCGTCTCAAAGACTTTAAGCTCGCATCCGCTGTCAGCGGCATACTTCTCAAGGCCGCGGGCAGCCAAATCATTCACGCTCATATCACCGCGGGTGCCCGGAATTAAAACCAAAATCTTCAGCGGATCAGCATTTCCATTGCTGCCGTCAGCCGGTGTGCCTGATACAGCCTCTCCCCCACAGGCCGTTAAAAACATCAGCAATGCCAGCATACATGCCAGTAAATGCGTCCATCTCTTTTTCATAAAGACTATCTTCCTTTCATTGTTCCACTTTTTACAAGTATCCATTTGCAACAAATGTTTAAGGCGCCTTTTCTTGTTAAATCAAGTATAGTAAAAACAGATATGGTTTATCAATTTGCAAAAGGCAGAAAAAATAAATGGCCTTCTTTGCTATTTGTCCTATTGTCCATACATAGTTTTGTCACTGTTGCCATACAAAAAACCATACAATAAGACAGTTCGACAACTAAGCTTTTTACATCAGGCATGCTGCAAATCTTTTTGCAAAAGTGAAATTGCAGGGGAATATTCTGCATAAGGCAAGAGTATACGTATTCCCGCATATGGCGCGCTCAAAGCGCTGCATCCGCGCAAAAAAACCACAATTTTCACGCAAGGCTTTACCCGCCGTTTGCGGTGTTAATCTCTCACAGCTTCTTCTAAAAAGCACTGCGCTTCTTATCGGAATCTCGTCTGGCTGTAAAAAGCTTCACAGAGGGGCAGTAAAGCGCCCAAGGCGTAAACCTGCAGACAGCCGATGCCAGGCCAGGGGTGAAAATACTGCCGGCTTGTCCGCCATGCCGCTTAGCAGCGATGCTTTTCCTGACAGCGGCAATATGAAACGAATAAATATTTTGTCTTTCAGCTTCTGCAGCAGATTTTTCTTATATACCTTACTTTGGCACCGAGCCCCCTATGTGCTCTGAATGCACCGCGGGTTTATTTCACTTTATAGCAATGCCCCCCTGCTGCCTTTTTATAATACAGCCGCAAAATCATTGTTACCGCGGCATGGAGAATTTTGTCTGCCAATACTTAATTCGGATATTGTTCAACCGAAAGAGTGTTCATACCTAAACAAATTCAAAATAAATATCCCCCGGCAAAGGGCGCAGTGAGATAAAAAATATTTTAGAGGGACAGCTGCTGCCCCTCTACGTTTTCTTAAAACAATGCGCTGAAGCCAGTTTTTTCATATGCGGGCATAGTGCCGGAATACCAGCCTGCCAGCCGCGAAAGTTCCGTGGCCTGCCGCCTGTAAACAGGCTTTTTAGAAGTGCAGCAGGGCCGGGCGCTCGCCTGCTTTGTCCTGCTCATACCGGCGCTGAATATACCCCTGTATCTTCTTTGCATTTTCCCCGCTGTGTCCATACAACACCCCCGGCACCGGAATTCCCAATTCGTTTAACCGCGATAGGGGTCTACCCTTGCGGGAACTGTCTCTGTTAAAAGAGACTGTCTCTATTAAGAACATTCATTTCGGTATTTGCATTTCAGCTCCGGAAGCTTTCCGCACGGCATCAGACTGCTCTTTCCTTTCAGGCGCCCCTTGAAACTCGCTGCCGCGCTATTTTGGGCGGCAGCCCAATCAGCATGTGGATGTGGCCTGGGCATACCTCCGCTTCGATGACCTTGATTCTTTTCCAATCGCACAGCGTCCTTAGGAGGCTCCCAATTTCTCTTCTTTTCTCCCCAAAGAATACTTTCCGCCTGTATTTCGCTGTGAACATCGCATGGTATTTGCAATTTCAACTCGTATGCGATAAACTATTTACGTCGTTCACTTTTGAATGACCTTCCTTTGCTTGTTTGTGCAGTTGGCAGGCCGCACTTCCTGTTTGGCAAAGAGAGGTTTTCTTTTTCATTATCGACAGCAGTCTTCTTTTGAACCTCTCGCCTGGCCAGTGGTTTTCTGCATACAAAAAAGCCCCATCCTTTCGGATGGGGCGGTTTTTGTATCTGGGAAAAGCTTATTTCAGCTCGACCTTTGCGCCGGCGTCTTCCAGCTTCTTCTTCATCTCTTCGGCGTCGTTCTTCGCAACAGCCTCTTTCAGGGTCTTCGGGGCGTTGTCCACCAGATCCTTCGCTTCCTTCAGGCCCAGGCCGGTAACCTCCTTCACGGTCTTGATGACGGCCATCTTGTTGGCGCCCACTTCGGCCAGCACAACGTCGAACTCCGTCTTCTCTTCCGCGGCAGGGGCAGCGCCGGCAGCGGCAGCGGGGGCAGCGGCAACGGCAGAAACGCCGAACTCTTCGCAATAGGTGTCGATGAGCTCTTTCAGCTCAAGGATGGACAGACCCTTGATCTCGTCAAGGATGGCAGTGATCTTCTCAGAAGCCATGATAATACCTCCAGTTTGGTTTGTTGTTGATGTGTTTTACAGAATTTGCAGCGCTCAGGCTCAGGCAGCAGGCTCCTCCTGCTTGTCCACATAGGCCTGCATGGCAACGGCAAGGCCGCTGAGCGTGCTGGTGAGCGCGCCGGCAAACATGGACAGCATGCCCTTGTAATCCGGCAGCTTGGCAATGGCGGTAAGCTCGGCCTCATCGAGAACCTTGCCCTCCATATAGCCGCTCTTCAAAGAGAACTTGCCCTTGGAGGCCTCCGCAAACTTGTTCAGGATGCGGGCGGCTGCGGTGGGGTCCTCCTTGGAAACGGCCAGCGCGGTGGAGCCCTTCAGCACATCGGCCAAACCGGCCAGGCCAGTCTCCTTCACAGCAAGGCGCAGCATCGTGTTTTTCACCACGAAATACTCCACGCCAGCTTCGCGCAGCTCTTTGCGCAGCTTGGTGTCGTCGGCCACATTGATGCCCTTGTAATCCACGATCACACCGGCCACAGAGCCCTCCATCTTTTCGCGCAGAGATGCAACGAACGCTTCTTTTTCCTTCAGGATTTTTTCACTCGGCAAAGTATTTCACCTCGTTTCCATATTGAAATATTCCGTCTCAAAGGCAGAAGGGTGCAAAAAAGCCTCTTTCTCCCGCGAGAAAGAGGCCAAAAATACAAAGCATTTTTGCACGTTTCTCGGCAGGCGGGAACCCCCTTTACGCCTTTTGGCACCTGCTGTCTTTAAAACAGCGCTATTAGTATAGCACGCATCCGGTTCACTGTCAACATCTTTTTGATGTGGACGGCCTCTGCCATGAAGCGGCAAACGAATGGCGTCCCATGCCGCAGGCGACGCTGCCCTTTGACGGACAGACGCCTTCCGAAAACGGAAAAGCCTGTCGCTTCAGCATTTCCCCTTCTGCCGTTCCATATAATAGCAGATTATTGGGGCCGCCCGGCGGCTTATAAAAGTGGCGAGCGCGCCTGCGCGCTCTTCTCAGCATAGTGCGGCGGCTGCCTTTAAATTTCAGCCGCAAAGGGCCACGAAAAAGTCCCCCCGCCGGTATATGGCTTTTTCCAATAAAAATGTTATTGAAAAAGGCCGGAGTTGCCTCCAGCCTTTCGGGGTTCGATAAAACCAAGTGCCGAATGCACTGCTGCCCAGCCAAATCGGCCGAAAAGCCCATGCACTTTTACACAAGGCAAAAAACGGGCAACGCTCAGCCGCCGAACTTTGCGCTGTTCAGCTTGATGCCGGGGCCCATGGTAGAGGCCACAGTAGCGCTGCGGATATACTGGCCTTTTGCGGCGGCGGGCTTCGCCTTCACAATGGCTTCCATGACCACTTTCAGGTTCTCTTCCAGCTTTTCAGCGCCGAAAGAGGCCTTGCCGATGGGCACGTGGATGATGTTGGCCTTATCCAGGCGATACTCAATTTTACCGGCCTTGGCCTCCGTCACGGCACGACCCACATCGGGCGTCACTGTGCCGGCCTTAGGGTTCGGCATTAGGCCGCGCGGACCCAGAATTTTACCCAAACGGCCCACCAGGCCCATCATGTCGGGCGTGGTGACAAGCACGTCAAAATCAATAAAGCCTTCGTTCTGAATCTTCGCCACGAGGTCGGCGTCGCCCACCATCATCGCGCCGGCTTCCTCGGCCGCCTTGGCCGCATCGCCCTTGGCAATGGCAACCACGCGCACGTTCTTGCCGGTGCCGTTAGGCAGCACCACGGCGCCGCGCACCTGCTGGTCGGCATGGCGGCTGTCTACGCCAAGGCGCACATGCAGCTCCACCGTCTCATCAAATTTGGCTTTTGCCGTCTGGCAGCACAGGGCCAGAGCCTCGCTGCTTTCATACAGTTTCGTACGGTCGACAAGCTTCTTGCTGTCAACGTAATGTTTCCCTTGCTTCATAGTTTCCTCCTGTGGTATATCGGAATATTCCTCCCACTGATGGCAGGCCGTTGTTACTCGGTTACCGAAACGCCCATGCTGCGGCAGGTGCCGGCAATCATGCTGACGGCGGCGTCCAGGCTTGCAGCGTTCAAATCGGGCATTTTGGTGTTGGCGATATCCTCCAGCTGTTTGCGCGTGATGGACGCGACTTTCGTCTTGTTCGGCACGCCGGAGCCGCTTTCAATGCCGATGGCCTTCTTGATGAGAACAGCCGCCGGGGGCGTCTTCGTGATAAAGCTGAAGGAACGGTCTGCATAAACTGTGATGACCACAGGGATCAGATAACCGATGTCCTTTTGCGTGCGCTCATTGAATTCCTTCGTGAACGACATGATGTTCACACCGTGCTGGCCAAGCGCCGGGCCAACAGGGGGAGCCGGGGTAGCTTTACCGGCCGGGATTTGGAGCTTGATATACCCCACTACCTTCTGAGCCATTTTGTGCACCTCCAAAAATTGTGGTAAGTTGCGGGCCTGTGCCGTGTGCGCGGGCCCTCCCACGAGCAGGTGTTCGCCCGCTCTATAAGAGCCGTGCGCCGAAGCGCGCGGTGCTTACCGAAATAAAATCAATCCAGCGGTTTAATCTGTGTAAATTCCAGTTCTGCGGGCGTTTCGCGCCCGAACATGGACACTTTCACATTAACCTTTTTCTGCTTTTCATCGATAGCCTCGACAATGCCGATGAAGCCCTCCAGCGGGCCGCCCGTGATTTGCACGTTGTCGCCCACCTTGTAGGCCAGCGGGGCGCTGCGCACCTGCGTTTCCACGCCAAGCTTTTCCACTTCCTCTTCCGAGAGAGGGATGGGCTTGGACGAGGGCCCCACAAACCCCGTGACGCCGCGCGCGTTGCGCACGACATACCAGGTCTCATCCGTCATAATCATCTTTACCAGCACATAGCCGGGAAAGAGCTTCGATTCCTTCTCCTTGCCGTCCGCGTCCACCACGGTTTCCGTGGGCACGCGCACCTCCTGAATCAGGTCCTGCAGGCGACGGTTCTCCACAATGGTCTCCAAGTCCTGCCGGACCTTGTTTTCATACCCGGAATACGTGTGCGCCACATACCAGTGCGGCTGTGTATCTCGGTCCTGCGCCATAGTGTTTCCCCCGCTTTCCTTTGCGTTGCAAAATGTGGGCCGTTAAACCTTCGCCAGAAGGTTCAGCACAGTGCTCAACCCAAAGCCGAACACGGCGTCGAGAATGAAAATCACCACGGCGCTGAGCAGAACCACCACCAGCACCACGAGCGTGTTGTTGATAATCTGCTTTTTGTTCGGCCAGACGACCTTCTTCATCTCGCTTTTTGTATCGCGGAAAAACTTCACGATATTCTTGAAAAAGCGTTTGACGCCGGCGAAAAAGCCCTTCTTTTTCTCAGTTTTTTCTGCCATGTCGGTTCCGCCTTTCTTACTTCGTCTCGCGGTGGAGCGTGTGCTTGCGGCAGAAGCGGCAATACTTCTTCATCTCGAGCCTGTCGGGGCTGTTCTTCTTGTTCTTCTTGGTGTTGTAGTTGCGCTGTTTGCACTCCGTGCAGGCGAGCGTGATCTTCACTCTCATGTTTCGGCACCTCCATTAATAGCCTCCCTCTTTTGCCGGCGGCGCTTTGCGGAACGGCCCCAAACGGCGCCTAAAAATGCGCACAAAAAAATAAACCTGCAAAAGAGGTAGCTTTATCATAGCACACGCCTCGCACCGCGTCAAGCGTTTTCTGGGCCACCGCATGCTTTTGTTCCGTTTTCCCCGTTTTGGGGCGCACAATATTTGCAAAGTGCGCCTATTATGGTATTATAAAGGGAAGCAGAGTGCGGGCCCGCTTCCCCTGCAGGGCGCAAAAGCCGGGGCCCGCAAAAACGATGCGAAGGTGTGACAATATTGGCGAAAAGAACCATTGCCGTGCTGTTTGGCGGCGTTTCCAGCGAGCACGAGGTTTCGCGCATGAGCGCCACCAGCGTGCTGAACAACCTGAACAGGGAAAAATTTGATGTGCTGGCCGTGGGCATAAAAAAGGACGGAAGCTGGCATTTATATCCCGGCCCCGTGCAGGCGCTGTGCACCGGCGAGTGGGAGGCGTGCGAGGAAAATATCCCGGTGGCCTTCTGCCCGGGCAGCGGCATGAAGGGCCTTGTTGCCTTTGAAAACGGGCGCGTGCGCGAACTGCCGGTGGACGTGGTATTCCCCGTGCTGCACGGTAAAAACGGCGAGGACGGCACAGTGCAGGGCCTTCTGGAGATGGCCGGCCTGCCCTATGTGGGCTGCGGCGTGCTGGGCAGCGCGCTGTGTATGGATAAGGTGTGCGCGAACCTGGTGATGGATGCGGCGGGCATTGCGCGCTGCGAATGGGACTATATGGAGGCCTGGCAGCTGCCCGATTTCGACGCCATTGAGCAGCGCGTGGCCGAAAAGCTGCACTACCCCATTTTTGTAAAGCCGGCAAACGCGGGTTCCAGCGTAGGCATCTCCAAAGCGTCAGATAAGGCCGCGCTGCGCGCCGCGGTGAAGCTTGCCCTGCGCCACGACAGCCGCGTGGTGTTCGAGCGCTTTGTGGACGGCCACGAAATAGAGTGTGCTGTAAGCGGCAACGAAGAGGTGTGCGCCACCCTGCCAGGGGAGATTCTGGCGAGCGCAGAGTTTTATACCTATGATGACAAGTATGTTTCGGGCACATCGCGCGTGGTCATTCCCGCGCAGTTGCCAGCCGAAACGCTGGATGCCGTGCGCGCCACGGCCGAACGGGCCTACCGCGCCCTGTGCTGCCGCGGCCTTTCGCGCGTAGATTTCTTTGTAGAGCACGGCACGGGCCGTGTGCTTTTGAACGAAGTGAACACCATGCCGGGCTTTACGGACATCAGCATGTACCCCAAGCTGAAAATAGCCGCCGGGCAGAGCTACGGCCAGCTTCTGGAAGAGTTGATCAGCCTTGCCCTTCAGCGCGCCGGGGAGGCTGCCCATGTGTAGCGCGGCAGCCCAAAGCCCTGTCGGGGTGTTTGATTCCGGCCTGGGCGGCCTGACAGCCGTGCGGGAGCTGCGCCGCATCCTGCCGGGTGAGGACATTGTGTATTTCGGTGACACCGGGCGTGTGCCCTACGGCACGCGAAGCCGGGACACCATTGTGGAGTATGCCAGGCAGGACATCGCTTTTCTGCTCTCCAAGGGGGTAAAGGCGGTGATTGCCGCGTGCGGCACGGTGTCCAGCACACTGCCCGCCGCGGTGGCCGGCAGCCTGCCCGTGCCCTACATGGGCGTTGTAGAAAGCGCGGCAAAGGCCGCTGTGCTGGCCACCGGAACAGGGCGCATTGGCCTTATCGGCACGCCTGCCACTGTGGCCTCCGGCAGCTACCCTGCGGCCATACGGCGCCTTATGCCGGGCGCCTCCATCACGGCCACAGCCTGCCCGCTGTTTGTTCCGCTTGTGGAGAACGGCTATTTCGGTGCAAAAAACACCGTCACGCGCCTTGTGGCGCAGGACTATTTGAAGGACGTAAAGGCTGCCGGGGTGGATACGCTCATCCTGGGCTGCACACACTACCCGCTGATTGCCCCCGTCATTGCAGACATCATGGGGCCGGGCGTAGCCTTGGTGGACGTAGGGCGCGCGGCGGCCCAGAGCGCGCGCCATATGCTGGAGCGGGGCGGCCTGCTGCACGAGCAGGCCAGGGGCACAGTGGAGTATTACGTCAGTGACAGCACAGAGCAGTTCGAAAGGCTGGCGCATGTGTTTCTTGGGGAATACGCCGGGGGCAGTGTGCAGCGCATCGACATTGAAACTTACAGAACATAACGGGGAAGAAGGCGGGCTTGCCATGAAGGAAGATTATCTCATCACCATCCACGGCACCATGGAGCAGAACGGCGGCAGCGACAGCGTGCAGCTTATGACACGCGGCAGCTTCGTCAAGCGCGGCGGCAGCTTTTTCATCACCTATAAAGAGACGCAGACTACCGGCTATGACGGCTGCGTCACCACCGTGAAGGTGGAGGGTTCGGACAAGGTGAGCATGATGCGCTTCGGCCCCGTCCCCAGCCAGCTGGTGATAGAGCGCGGCAAGCGCCATGTGTGCCATTACGAAACGGGGCAGGGTGCGCTGAGTCTTGGCGTGGCGGCAGACGAGATCCACAGTCGCCTTTCCGAAAAGGGCGGGCGCGTGCGCTTCTCTTATATGCTGGATGTAGACGATGCTAGCGTGAGCCGCAATATCGTGGACATTACGGTAAAACCCACCATGTGACATGGTGCCACGCGGGGCCGTGCGGCCCCTTTTTTATCAAATATTCTGGAGGGACGAGCTGTGTATCTGAAATTGACGTTCCACGGCGTGTCATTCTATGCCGCGCTGCTGGAGGACAAGGCGCCCATCATGTGCGCCGAGCTGAAAAAGGCCTGCCCGTTCGAGGCGCGCCTCACCTACGCCAAGATATGCGACAACGAAATCGTGTTTCAGGCGCCGGTGTCGAAGTATGTGGTGGAAAACCCCGTGTATTCCGTAAAGGGCCACATCGCCTATTACGGGCCCAAGCATTCGGTGTGCATCTGGTTTGGGGACACCCCCAGCCTTGGCGCGTGCGACCTGTTCGCGCTGCTGGCCGATGAGGACATCCCCCGCTTTGCCGAAGAGGCGCAGAAGGTATGGGACACCCGCGGCGAAGCCATCCGCGTAGAACTGTGTGAGGAGGTGGGCGCATGAGTCGCGTTGAATTTATAGAAAAGCTGGATGCCCTGAGCGAAGAAATACGTCTGCATGAGCCGGACGATATCCGCCGCGTCAAGCAGCGCAACCGCCCCGCCAAAAAGAATTTCGGCGCTTTGCTGTTCGCCTTTCTAGACATGGAGGCCGCCAACCCGGACATCTATCGACTTATCTGCATGGCGCAGGCCCGTCAGGGCGAGCTTGCCACGCTGAAGGCCATCGCAGACGGCGTGCTGGGCTGGAATGAAGGCGGCTTCGAGGGCAGCTATGACATGTACGACAGCGCCAGGCTGATGGGCGAAGCCCGCGCGCAGCTTGCCGCATGCGGCACCTATGAAGAATTTGCCGCCCTGCTGAAGGCAGTGCACCGTTACCTTATCGGGCTGAACTTCCAGCTTGATAACGCCATCCCATGGGCTGAACTGAGCCGCACCTATCACGAGGCAACGCAGCCTGAGGCAGATGTGTAGAAACAAACACCCTTGATTTTGCGCCCTGCGGGCTGTCTGCAGGGCGTTTTCTCTTGACAAAAAAACGGGCCGCTTCTATACTTAGTAATACTAAACATTTTGAAAAGATAGAGGGTGTGGCAGGCGTGGAGAGCCGGTTTTCACGGCAGATGAAAAAGGGCGTGCTGGAAATGCTGGTGCTGGGGCTTGTATGTGAGCAGCCCGGCCACGGCTATGAGCTGCTGGGCCGCCTTACCGCGCGCTCTGACGGTTTTCTTCACACAAAAGAGGGCACGCTGTACCCTATCCTGTACCGCCTGGAGGACGACGGCTTCATTTCATCCAGCTGGCAGACGGGCGGCGCTGCGCGCACCGCGCCAAAAAAGATATACACAGCAACGGCGGCAGGCCGCAGGGCTCTGCTGGCCATGCAGGAGGAATGGCGCGCCCTGTGCAGCTGCGTGCAGGCCTGTGGGGATGTTTTGGCATCGGAAGGAGGCGGCGGCAATGTTCAGACGTGATATTTCAGAAAAACACGAAAAAAGCAGCACGGCGCAGCTGTTATCTTTTGTGCTTCTTGTAGCCCTCATTGCGGTGGTGGTGCGCTTGGGGGCACCCGGCCTGGAACCGCAGCAGCCCCATGACCCGGCCAGCGTAGCGGCCATGCCCTATACTCTTGTGGGCGAGGGAGATACTTGGCGCCTCACCGTACGGGTGGAGCCCGCAGACGAGGAAACGGCCGCTCCCTACAGGGCTGCGGCTATGGAATTGGCAGATGGGCCGGACGTCATCGGGTATGAAGAAGCCCTGGCGGCCGTGCCTGCGTACAAGGCCACGCTCACACTGGAATATCTGGGCGAAGACGCCGCCGCTATCAAGAGCGCAGCATTAGACTTTGCCCCTCACACCGATTATCGGCTTGAAGTTCGCCGCAGCAGAGGGGATGCTTCAGACTTTGATGCGCTGATTGCCGGCACACAGCCTATCATGACGGTGTATTATCCCGAAAATGTCGAACTGGCGGGGCGCATCCCCCCTGTAGACGGAACATACACCGCCCGTATCGCGGCGGGCGGCGCGGGCACAGATACGCTTACGCTGAAGAAGGAGGCCGCCGCATGAACAGAAGAAGGAACGGAGGCTTTCTTCCGCCTGTCAAGCAATATGTGAATGCCATAGAACGCAGGCTCCATCTCCCCTTGCGCGAAAAAGCGCGTATTATGAGCGATATTTCCACCAGCATCGCCGCCCGGCATGAGGCCGGTGAAAGCTATGAGGCCGTTATGGCAGACATGGGGCCGCCCGATGCCGTGGCCGCACCCTTCAACCGGGCCTTTGCAGGGCAGTATAAAGGCAGTGCCTGGCGCTTTTTATGGTTGGGGCTGGCCCTGGCTGTTCTGGCTGCCGCTGCAGCAGCATTGGTATTCACCGCCGGCATGGCCGCAGGTGTGGAAATGGCCTTCCTTCCCCAAAGCCTTCCCTGGGCGGGCACCGCCTCCGCAGGCATAATTGGCGGGGCAGACGGCCCCACGGCAGTGTTTGTAACTTCTTCCCCTGGCGCATTTTCTATGGGCCCTCTTGACGCGCTGGTGACGGCCGGCGCCCTGCTGGCACTGTATTTTCTTTGCCGTGCACAAGGCACAAATGGCGCAAGACATTTGCGCACCGCACGCACACTGGCAGGCGCCTGTGCCACTGTGTTCTGCATACGCTTTTTCCTTGCCATGGCTGTGCTCTCCCTGGCGGAAGGCTCCCCCGCCAGCCTGGCCCGGATGTTCCTTTCACCCGGGTTCCTGCTCACCGCAGCAGCTCTGGGCCTGGTGATGTGGCGCACGCCGCAGAAACCGGAAAGCGAAGCAGAGGAGGAAGACATATGAGCGAGAAAAAAAGAACAGCACTTCTATTTGGGTTTGTCTTTTTAAGCCTTGCTGTCATCTGGGCCATTATGCTGCCAAAGGGACTTTCAAACCGCAAGGCAGAGGCCTTCGCCCAGCCTTTTTTCAGCCACGCTGTACCGCAGGGTGCCGAGGTGCTTCAGCAGGCTGCCTCGCGTGAAAAGCAAGACAGCGCATATGTCACCACAGCTACACAGATACTGGCATTTCCCAAAGCCCCGCAGAAGACGGAGCTGGAGGCTTTTTACCGCGATACCGAATACCCGCCCGCAGAAGAAGGGCAGGCTGTGACGCTGACGGCAAAGCCTCTGGATGAGGCAAGCCTTTCTGCCCTGCAGCAGGCGGGCGTATATGAAGAGGACAAAATATACTGGTTTGTGTACATCGTCAGCCAAAACGGCCCGGCATAGCGCGCCGGGCACAAAATATTGAAATACTATTTGTATAATTAAAAGGAATGATACCAAATGTTAGAATTCCGCTATGATACACAGCTTCTCATTGAAGGAAACGGGCTGGATGAAGATGCCATCCATGATTACTTCATCCAGAATTTCAAGGGAGATTGCCTGCTGGCTGTGGGAGATGACGAACTTATTAAGATTCATTTCCACACGAACGAGCCGTGGAAGGTGCTGGAATACTGCGCCGGGCTGGGTGAGATATATGATATCGTGATAGAAGATATGGACCGTCAGGCCCGCGGCCTGAAAGGGTGACATCTTTCTGCGGTTGTCCGCGCGATAAGCCCGGCATAATACTCGCATGGTTCAAAAAAGGCCTGCGCCCAAGTGAGGCGCAGGCCTTTTTCTAATTTTTCCGCCGTTTTGCGCAGAAAATCAAAGCGCGGCATAATGGCGGCCCAGCGCGTCCGCCGTGAGGATGGCCGCATACACGCTGTCCGGCGTCACTTCAAAAGGCATGTTGTGCAGCGTGTCGCTGTCGGCACAGGCCAGCTTTGCCACTTCCATCAGCTGCTCTGCCTTCGGCTGCTCGATGCCAAGCTGGCGCAGCGTAGTGGGCAGGCCCACTGCCTCGCAGAAGCCCAGCACCTCTTCCAATTCTTCTTCACTGGCATTCTCCAGCACAAGCTGCACCAGCGTGCCAAAGGCCACCTTTTCGCCGTGGTACATGCTGTGCGTTTCAGGCACAGCGGTAAAGCCGTTGTGGATGGCATGGGCGCCGGCCAGCCCGCCGGATTCAAAGCCCAGGCCGGAAAGATAGGTGTTTGCCTCGATGACATGCTCCACAGCCTTGGTGCACACCCCGTTCTGAACGGCAAGCCTGGCTTTCACGCCGTCCTCCAGCAGGGTGTCATAGCACAGGCGGGCAAGACCCATGGCCGCCAGTGTAGTTTTGCCGCCCACACAGTTCGTGGCGCCGGACGCCTCGCAGGCGCGCGCCTCAAAATATGTGGCCAGCGCGTCACCCATCCCCGCCACCAGCAGGCGCACCGGGGCTGCCGCCACCACGGCGGTGTCTACCAGCACCATGTTTGGGTTTGCCGGCAGGAACAGATATTTTTCAAACACACCCTCATCCGAGTAAATGACACTGAGCGCAGAGCAGGGCGCGTCCGTAGAGGCAATGGTGGGCACGATGACCACCGGCGCACCGGCATAATAGGCAACGGCCTTGGCGGTGTCGTGTATCTTGCCGCCGCCGATGCCCACTACCACGTCGCAGCCCGACGCCTCAAACGAGGCTTTCACACGCTCTATCTCCGTCATGCTGCACTCGCCGCGGAACGCCTCATACACCAGCGCAGCGCCCTGCTCTGCGGCACTGGCCGCAAGGTCTGCCTCCACACGGCCCTTGCCGGAGGGGCTTGTCAGCACAAACAGCTTTTCGCCCAGCAGCTTCACATGCCCGCACAGGTTTTTCAGTTCACCGGCCCCCTGCACATAGCGCGAGGGGCTTGCCATGATATTTGCCATAGCTGAAAACTTCCTTTCTTCACTCCGGCTGTGTGCGCCTAGGGCTGCACTGGGCACGGGGCTTTAGATACGCCCTGCGCCGCCGGAAAATTTCCAAAGAAATTATAGCCCGGCAGAAGAAAGAAATCCATTGTCTAATGGTTAAATTTTTCACATATGAATATATCAAAAACTGTCAAAATTCCCAGTTGAAAATTTCCATGCTGGGGCAATCAACCTAGAAGTCCCCATTGGTCTTATCGAATAAATATCCCCCGGCAAAGCCGGGGGTTTTTCATATGCGGGCATAGCCCTAGA
>ENA-ORTH01001792-ORTH01001792.1-human-gut-metagenome-genome-assembly--contig:-NODE-1792-length-19951-cov-10.302171_pt1 | contig 19951 bp, 21 predicted proteins | sample MGYA00241914_ERZ509192 | MGnify/ENA primary metagenome ERZ509192 (study PRJEB26280, sample SAMEA2338826) | human gut metagenome | biome: human gut; feature: human-associated habitat; material: faeces... | reverse complement strand
AGGATGATGTCCTGAGCGGGAGTTTTCATTACGCAAATACCTCCTCGAGTTTCTTCGCGGCATCCACGCTGATGACGAACTTGCCGCCGTTCAGCACTTCATAGGTGTTGACGCTGTCGGCCGTAGCGGTCTTGACGCCCGGGATGTTGGCGGCGCTCTTCACGAGCTTCGCGTCCACAGCCGGGGTGACGATGAGCGCCTTCTTGTCGGCGCCGATGGCCGTGAGCATGTTCACGACGGTCTTGGTCTTGTACTCGGCGGCCTTCAGCTCGTCGATGACGATGATGTCGCCGCTCTGGGCCTTGCTGCTCAAAGCAGACAGCAGCGCCAGACGCTTGACCTTCTTGTTCAGGCGATAGCTGTAATCGCGGGGCTTGGGGCCCAGCGCTACACCGCCATGCGTCCACTGCGGGCTGCGGGTAGAGCCCTGGCGCGCACGGCCGGTGCCCTTCTGGCGCCACGGCTTGCGGCCGCCGCCGGACACTTCGCTGCGCGTCTTGGTGCTCTGCGTGCCCTGACGCTGATTGGCGAGGAAATTCACAACAGCCGCGTGCATAACTTTTTCATTGGGAGTGATGCCAAAGACGGCGTCGGAAAGCTCAACCGTGGATACCTTCTTGCCGTTCATATCTAAAACGTCAAATTTTGCCATGATGCTTTCCTCCTTTACGCCTTCACGCTGTCAGAGATGCAAACCACGCTGCCCTTGGGGCCCGGGATCGCACCTTTGATAGCGATCAGATTATTTTCTGCGTCAACCTTGACGACCTTGAGGTTCTGGATGGTAACGCGCTCGGCGCCCAGATGGCCCGGCAGGCGTTTGCCCTTGAACACGCGGGACGGCGTGGAGCAGGAGCCCATGGAACCGGCGTGGCGCGCCACAGGGCCGGTGCCGTGGCTTTCACGCAGACGGTGCTGGTTCCAGCGCTTGATGGCGCCGGCGTAGCCCTTGCCCTTGCTGGTGCCCACAACGTCGATGCGGTCGCCCACGGCGAACACGTCGGCCTTGAGGATATCGCCCACGTTCATGGCGCTGATGTCGTCCAGGCGGAACTCACGCAGCGTGCGCTTGGGCGCGACGTCCGCTTTATCGAAGTGGCCCTTGGCGGGTTTCGAAACCTTCTTGGCCGAAATATCGCCGTAGCCCAGCTGAACGGCCACATAGCCGTCGCTCTCCACCGTTTTCTTCTGCACGACCGTGCAGGGGCCTGCTTCCACGACAGTGACGGGCACGACTTTGCCGTTCTCGTCAAAGATCTGGGTCATGCCCATCTTCTTGCCGATGATACCTTTTTGCATTTCGTTTTGCCTCCTAACAGGTTATTGGTTGATGCCGTTCACGGGGCACCAACATGACCTCTCCTACGAGAGCTGACAAACGGGGAACCCGCTGCATTGTCCTTTTATAAAAAGGAATTACAGCTTGATCTCGATGTCAACGCCGGCGGGGAGCTGCAGGCTCGTAAGAGCCTCGACCGTCTTGTTGGACGGCTTCAGGATGTCGATGAGACGCTTGTGGGTGCGGTTCTCGAACTGCTCGCGGCTGTCTTTGTACTTGTGTACCGCGCGCAGGATCGTGATGACCTCTTTGTCAGTGGGAAGAGGGACCGGGCCGGACACGCGGGCGCCTGTGCGCTTCGCCGTTTCCACGATTTTCTCCGCCGCGCTGTCGATGAGGGACGCATCGTAGCTCTTCAAACGAATCCTGATTTTCTCCTTGACTGCCATTTGTTTCGCCTCCTTAAAATTTTGCGTGGGACGAACCATTCGATAAATACCGAACACTGCGCCGGGTGTTTCACGCCATTGCATCAGAAAATCCGGTGAACCGCCATGCAGTTCCTCCGGAAGCACTTTCAGCAAATTAGCGTGGACATTGGTTTGAGGGGAGCAACTTCCCGCAAACGTATCCCTTTGCATTCAGTATTCTTTCGCCCGGTTCATTGATCGGACATACTCGGCGGAAAAACCGGCACAAAGTGCCGCAACCTCCCGCGTCAACGCATATCGCTGCCCTGCGAAAATGCAGGGCATTCGCAGTCGCCTAATAATAATACCAAAAACCCCTGCGCAATGCAAGGGTTTTTGATAAATTTTATAAGAAGTTTTCGATTTTACGCTTTGCACAGAACCCCCGATTTTCACCGGGCGGCGCTTGGTTATTTTGCCGCGCCTGCTCATTTCGCCCGCAGGCGCTCCGCCAGCGCCGGGTCCGGCGTGACGACGGCCGTCTCGTAAGGGTCGTACAGCACCATGCCGGGCTTTGCCCCGTTCGCCTTCCAGACGTTCCGCACCTCGGTATAATCCACCTGCACCTTTGCGCCGCCGTTCTGGCTGGAGTGCACCGCCGCAAGGACGGCCGCCTCCGTCTTGGTGGTGTCCGGCACGGGCTGTCCGCCGCTGAGCACCACCGCGTGGCTGCCGGGCGCGTTCTTCACATGGAACCAGACATCCCTACCCCGCGCGGTCTTGAGCGTCAGCCTGTCGTTTTGGGCATTGTTCCGTCCCACCAGGATGGGGAAGCCGTCCGAGGACACATACCGCAGAAAATCCGCAGGCTTCTGCTTTTTGTCCTTCGCCTTATAATACTTCAGGTATCCCTGACTCTTCAGCTCGGCGCGAATCTCCGCCAGCGCGGCCTCGCCCTCGGCCGTCTCCACCTCGTATTGCACCGTAGCCAGATACTCCGCCTCCGCGTCGCTCTCCGCGATCAGCTCCGTCAGCATGCGGGCGGCCGTCTGTTTTTTCTTGTATTCCTTAAAATACTTCTGGGCATTGGCGCTGGGCGAAAGGCGCACATCCAGCGGGATCGTCACTTCCTTACCGTCATAGTAATTCGTCAGCGTCACGTTTTTCGCGCCGCGCTGGATGGCCCACAGATTGGCACTCAGAAGCTCGCCGTAAACGCGCAGTTCCTCCGAGGCCGCACTCTGCGCCTGTTCCTCCCGGCGGGCGGCAGCTTTGCGCACGGCACGCTCGTGCAGATTGTGCACGGTCTTTGCCAAATCGCGGCTCTTCTGGCGCAGGCGCTCCGCCTTGTCCTTGGCTGCGTAGTAGCTCTCCAGCAGTTCCGAATAGCTGCCGTATTCCACAAGATCCGCCCCGCTGTACTGCGTCAGCGGCAAAAAGCTGAATTCCACCGGGCGCCCGTCCACCACAACCGCCACCGGCGTGCCGCCGTCCGCGTAAGCCGCCTGAACAAAGGCCACCGCCTCCAGCAGAGCCGCCTTTTCCTGCTCCGTCATCCGGCTGGCGGTCACGTCCCGCCCGCCGAAAGCGCGGTACGCGGCTTCGCGGCAAACCACCGGGCCCACGCCGCCCGTTGTCTTGATGAGTGCCTCCGCTACGGGCAGTTCTTTCTGCGACACCGCCGCCACGATGCCCGCCGCGCTGACGCCCAGAAACGACGCCTTCTGCGGCTGGGGCGGCAGCGTGTAAGCAAGGCCCGGCAAAAGCTGCCGAACCTCGCTGTCCTCAAAGTCCACGCGTTTGAGCGCGTCGATGATCTTCCCCTCCGCCGCCGGGTTTGCCGGGTTTTTCGTCTGCACCAGCACCAGGTTGGAATACCGGCCCATCAGCTCGGCCGCCATCGTGTTCACCACGGTGTCGCCCATTTCGTTGGTGCACTGGAAGTCAAAAAACAGAATGCGCTCGTCCGGCAGCGTGCGCACCTCCAACAGCCGTCCGCCCGTGAAATGCTTGCGCAGCAGCATGCAAAACGAGGGCGGCGTCTGCGGATTCTCAAACGTCTCTTTTGTCAGGCACGCGCGGGCCGAGCCGCTGCGGGCCGAAAGGAACAGGCGCGGATTGTCCGTGCGCGTGCGCAGATTGAGCACGACCTCGTCCCGGGTCGGCTCGAATATTTTATCGATCCTCGCGTCCGCCAGTGCGGCGGACAGCTCTTTTGCGCACAGCGCAAGGGCAGCGGCGTCTAAAGCCATTGTTTTCTCCTTTTTCCATCCGGGCCAAAGCATTTCATCCCGCACACGCCCGGCAGCGGTTTCACCGGCGCGTTATCACTCACGCCGCAGATATTTCACAAAGCATACGGCCCCAGCACATACCGCGCTGTGGGAAACACCGAAAAAATCATCAGCATTCCAGCCGCATCCATCTTCTTCAGATCTCTTTCCATCGGCCGGAACCGTCGTTCGTCCGGCGCGCGCCTGTTTTTGGCATATTACTCTTTGCTGTCTATTATTACATTATATAATATATAACGCAAGCGGTCAAAGACCGTTTCTGCGTTCCAAAAAATCTTATGTATGCAGGCAGGCCAAGGCTCCGCCCGTGCGGCCGCGTCAAAAGCAGCGATGCGCCTGCCAAACGACCGCGCTTCCCCGTTGTTAAAAATAAAGGAAAGGGTCCGCATCCGCAGCGCTGCGCTGTACACGCAGGCCCGGGAACGCTTCGGCGATCCGGTGCGCCAGTACACCGGCAATGGCTGTCTCCGTGGCAAAATGCGTCGCGGCCACCAGCGTGACGCCTGCCGCCAATGCATCCAGCGCGTCATGGTGCCCGGCCTCGCCTGTCACAAGGCAGTCCGCGCCCGCGGCGGCCGCCTCTGCGGAAAAATCGCCGCCGCTGCCGCTCACAACGGCCACGCGGCGCACCGGGCCGTGGGCGTCCGCCCATTTCACGGGCGCGGCAAGCGCCTTGCCCACAAATTGCGCAAACGCGGCCGCTTCCATCGTTTCCGGCAGCGCGCCGACACGTCCGATGCCTCCGGCAAACGGCTCTGTGTCCCGCAGGCCCAGCGCCTGCGCCAGCACGTCGTTTACACCGCCCTGCGCCTTGTCCAGATTCGTATGCATGCATACGGCGGAAACGCCCTCCCGCACCAGCAGGGCGGGAACGTCACCCTGACGAAGCTCCTTCAAAGGGCGAAATATGACCGGGTGGTGCGAAACAATTGCATTGCACCCCACAGCACGCGCTTCCCGCACCGTGGCGGGGGTGATGTCCAGCGCGCACAGCACGCCCGTCACCTCCTGCGCGCAGCGCACCAAAACGCCCACGTTGTCCCAGCTCTCCGCAGTCTGCGCCGGAGCGATGCTTTCCAGATAAGACGCAAGCTCTGTCAGGCTTGGCATGTGTTCGCAGCCTCCTCCACTGCGGCGGCAAGCGCCAGCAGCCGTTTTGATTCCTCCGGCGCGGCTCCCCGCGCCTCCTTTTTAAGAAGCATGGCCTCCCGGGCAAGATAGCCTGCCGCATGCGGTCCGCGCCCGGCACGGCCCACGACGCACCACAGAGGATCGGGCGTCTCTGTTCCGCCTGTATAAGCCGCGTGCATCACGGTATAATACCGTCCGGCGGCCAAAACCGGCGTCTCATCCAGCAGCGCAAAGCCGTGCTGTGCCAGCCAGCGGCGCAAAAAAGGGTGCTTTGTAGCCGGGATGAAGATGAAGCGCATGTCGGGTTTCGCGGCATAGAACGCTTCCGGAGCCTGCTCCAACATCCCGCACACCGTCACGCCCGAAACGCCCGCAATGACGATATCGTCCGCTTCGCCCGGGCGCAGCACAGAAAGCCCCGCGCCAAGGCGGCATTCCACCACGTCCCCGCAGCCATGCAGGGTAACGAGGCGCTGCGCCGTGGCAAGCGGGGCCGGGCGGATATCGCTTGCGATGATCTTTCTGCATTTGCCCTGCGCGGCCAGCGCCACGGACAGCCTGCCGTGGTCGCAGCCGACGTCCGCCGCCACGCAGCCCGGCCGTACATAAGCGGCCGCGGCGGCAAGGCGTGCGTCCAGGACCGGGGGCTGCAGCAGCTTACTTTCCGGCAATGGCCGCGTTCAGCTTGGCCAGCAGCGCGTCAACGTCCTGGCCGTGGACATAGCAGGCCTGCTCCACCGTCTCGCTGCGGGCGGACGGGCAGCCCAGACAATGCATGCCGATCTCAATGAACAGGGGCGCGGTCTCCGGCGCGGCGTCCAGAATATCGCCGAGAATGGTGTCTTTGGTAATGGTCATGGAAAAATCCCTCCGTAAAACGATATACAAAAGCCGGACTTTCCGGCTCTGCTGCTGATGACGCTTCCAGCCTCATGCGCGCAAAGCGCGCGTGGCGGCGTAAGCGGCGGCCTTGAGGTTATTATACCACGATGCCGCCGCAGGCGGCCACAACAAAACCGCACTTGCTGCGGTTTTGCGCGGTTCAATGTTCTCAAAGCCCTGTGCGTTAGCGCAAAAGCGAGTGCGGCGCACACGCGCAGCCGCGGCAGCGGCGGCTTTGAGGTTATTATACCCCAAACGCCGTCAGGTTTGCAAGAGGCTCCCCGCCTTGCCGGAGCCTCTGAGGCAACAGAGAGAAAGCAGCGGCCGGGCACCGCTGCTTTTATCAACCGCAAAGGGCTTCATTCATTTTACGAAGGGAAGCGTCCAACGCCGTGCCACGCGCTCAGGCACGCAGTAAAAAGCACCGGTCGGCCAAAAGCGCCGTCCAGTACACGGCGTTTTTATAGCGCAGCGTCACCCAGGTAAAGCCGCCGTAGCACCCCACCGACTGCGCCACCGCCTCGTACCGGCCCACAGGCAGCGTACCCGCCACGTCATAAATATCCGGCTTGTAAAAATACTCGCAGTTAAGCGTTCCATATACCTCCAGCTTCAGGCCGGGCACCGGCACCATCTCCAGCCCGGGTATCTCAGGTTCATAGCCATTGTAGCCTCCCGCCTGAATGGCCGGCAGAAAATCCACATACGAATGGTCCAGGTCCACATTGCCCGATATACCCGGTACACGCCCTGTGCTGGAATACTGCCACATCTGGTAAGCGCCCGGATAGGTAACGCTGCCCGTGTAATCCGCCACAAAAAACGGATAAGCGCTGAGCTTCGCCATATCCAGCCGGTTTTTCGCAAAATTGGAATAGGTGTACAGGCCCGGATACCACCCCGCCGCACGCAGTTTTTCCAGTGCGTAGAGCGCAAGCTGCGTCGCCCTCGTCCGGCCCAGTGCGGCGATGCCCTCGGCCTCCATATCTACAAATACCGGATATTCCAGCTTCTTGCCCGCCAGAACTGCCGTCAGCGCCTCCAGTTCCCTGTCGGCGTAGCTCTCTGTTTGGGCATAGGTGTAGTAATAAACACCCACCCGAAGCCCGGCGGCCTTTGCCCCCGCATAGTTCTTCTCGAACATGGGGTCTACATACACGCCGGAATTGTTGGAGGATACCGCGCGGATAACGGCAAACTGCTTGCCCGCCCGGGCCACCGCGGCCCAGTCGATGGTACCCTGATAACGGGATACGTCGATTCCCGTTTGATAAATAGCTGCCATAAAAACCTCCCTGCTGCCGCACAGGCTGTGCCGGGCGGCGGCCGCCTCTTTCGGCGGGCGGCTGGCCGGTCTGCAGCGGAGCGCGGCATGCGCCCCCTGCGTTCATCCTATGCGTATCCGCAGCGTTTTGTCCGCGCTTCGGGCGCATGATGTTCGTTTGCACAGCAAGGGCGTACATGCTATACTGAAAAAGCACGGCGCTCCAACAGGACAGCGCCGCATCGGGAGGCTTTTTTGTGGAGATCGATATCAGACGCGCGGCTCAGGAGGATCTGGATGCCGCGGAGCAGCTTTACAACGATGTCTGCAGCGCTTTGGAGGCCGGTACAAACTGGCCCGGCTGGCGGCAAGGCGTTTACCCCACCCGCACCGACGCCCGGCGCGCCCAGGCGGCCGGGGCGCTGTACCTCGCCTGGGACGGTGCCCGCGCCATAGGAAGCATGGTGCTGAATCACGACGCCGACCCGGATTATGCCCAGGTTCCCGGCTGGGGACCGGACGCGGACTGGCCGCACCTGCTGCTGATCCACACGTTGGCCGTGCATCCCGCGTATCAGGGGCGGGGCCTGGCCCGGCGGCTGCTCGCCCATGCGGAGGTCCTTGCGCGGCAAAGCGGCATGCGTGCGCTTCGCCTGGATGTCTGTGTGGGCAACGTCCCTGCCATCCGCCTGTATGAGCAGTGCGGCTTTGCGTGCGCCGGCACAGCCGAGATGCACTTCTGCGTCGGCACCGTCGACCCGTGCCGCCTGTACGAGAAAACGCTGTGACACGGGACAGCACGCGGAAAGAAGGCCGTGCGCACCCGGACGACCCGCGCGTCCGTATTTTGCTGCACCGCATCGCCGCAGCCTGCCGCAACACCCTCGGCGACACGCTTGCGGGTGTTTACGTCCACGGCTCTCTCGCTTTCGGCTGCTTTTGTTGGACACAAAGCGATATCGATTTTCTCGTTGCCGTGCGAAGGCCGCTTTCTCAGGCGCAAAAGGAGGCCCTGCTCCGCGCGCTGCTGGCGCTGGAGCCGGACGCCCCGTCCAAAGGGCTGGAGATGAGCGCAGTACTGGAGGCATACTGCCGGTCCTTTATCCACCCCGCGCCCTACGAGCTGCATTATTCGCCCATGCACCGAGCCCGCTGCCTGCGTGACCTCCCCGCTTACTGCGCGGAAATGCATGGCGCAGACCCGGACCTTGCGGCGCATTTCACCGTAGCCCGCGCCGTCGGCCTCACCCTTTGGGGGCCGCCTGCCGAAAGCATATTCGGTCCTGTGCCCCGCGCGGCGTATCTGGACAGCATCCGCCAAGACGTGGGCACCGCCTGTTCGGACATCCTGCGGACGCCCGCCTCCACCACGCTGAACCTGTGCCGAACGCTTGCTTTTGCACAGGAAGGGCTCGTCTTGTCCAAAGAACAAGGCGGGCTTTGGGCCGCGTGCCGTCTGCCGCCCCTATATGCCGGCTTCGCACAAAGCGCGGCGGAAAGCTACCGTTCCGGCGCGCCTTTTCTGCCCGCGCCCGCACAGGCACAGGCATTCGCAGCCTTTCTTCTGCCGTCCATCTTCCACCCGGACTTCTTCGGGCAAAACATTTGAGCACAAGCCGGGATACGACAGTGAAAAGAGCGTTTCCCGCAGGCTGTCTCGCCTGTGGAAAACGCTCTTTTTATCTCCTGTTTTACCGTTCAGCCGCCCCGCAGCGCGCGCTGTGCCACACCCTCGGCGGCTTCCAGATCCGCGCTGCGCACATAAACATACCAGATGCCCGCATCCGCGGAGTGCGCGTTCGTCATGCGGCGGTCGGCCCCGGTGTAGTTGCGTCCGCTGCGCACGATGCATTCAAAGCCGATACCGGCCTGCTCCAGTGCTGTGCGCACGGCGTAAAGCTGTGGGCCGTCTTTTCCCATATACACCTCTCTGCGCTGCCAAAACCACATGCCCGCTCCTTTCCCTCGCAGCCGCTCACCGCACCGCAGCGATGCGTTCAATCTCGTCCAGCTCCTGCTGGGTAAACGGCGCGGCGTTTACTATGGCGGCGTTCTCCACGATCTGCTGCGGACGGGACGCGCCAATGAGCACGCTGGTCACGCCGCTGTCCTTGAGCACCCACGAAAGCGCCATCTGCGCCAGCGTCTGGCCCCGGGCGGCAGCCAGCTCGTTCAGCGCCGCGATCTGTGCCAGCCGCTCCGGCGTAAGGGCGCTCTCCTTTAAAAAAACACCGCTTTTTTTGATGCGGCTGTCTGCGGGCACGCCGTGCAGATATTTGTCCGTCAGCAGTCCCTGCGCCAGCGGGCTGAAAGCGATGATGCCCACACCATGGGCCGCGGCATACGCCTTCAGCCCGTTTTTTTCGATGGTGCGGTCAAAGATGGAGTACCGGCTCTGATTGATGATGAACGGGCAATGCAGCTCTTTCAGGATAGCCGCCGCCCGCGCTGTCGTCTCGCCGTCGTAATTGGAGATGCCGGCGTACAGCGCCTTACCCTGCTGCACGGCCGAAGCCAGCGCGCCCATGGTCTCCTCCAGCGGGGTCTCCGGGTCCATCCGATGGGAATAAAAAATATCGAAATACTCCAGCCCGGTGCGCTTGAGGCTCTGGTCCAGGCTGGCCAGCAGATACTTGCGGCTGCCGAAATCCCCGTAAGGGCCGGGCCACATGGTATATCCCGCTTTGCTGGAAAGCACCAGCTCATCCCGGTAGGGACGCAGGTCTTTTTCAAAAATACGGCCGAAATTCTCCTCGGCAGCGCCGGGCACAGGGCCGTAGTTGTTCGCCATATCGATGTGCGTGATGCCGCAGTCGAATGCGGCGCGCAGCATGGCGCGCATATTGTCGAAGGCGTCGCACGAACCGAAGTTGTGCCACAGCCCCAGCGAAACGCGGGGCAGCTTCAGGCCGCTTTTGCCGCAGCGTGCGTATTGCATCGCCTCATAACGGCGCTCGTTGGCAGTGTAAGGCATGGTTTGGTCCCCCTTTTGTCTTTTCTTTTATTTTGAATTCCGCGGCGGACGGCCCGCCAGCAGATATGCGACCCAGGCAAACGGCGCAAGCGCCACCAGCAGCACCCAGGTGCGGTAATTCAGCGTGCGCGTTCCGCCGTGGCCCCTCTGGTACAGCAGCACGCAGATGCGCGCCAAAATATCCGCCAGCCCCGCCAGAGCGACGATCAGAATCTGTTCCGTAGCTTTCCCTCCCCGGCGATATTCTTGCCTATTTGTTACTGTACTGCCATATTTCCAGGCTCGCACTTCCCATCCTGCCCGTGTTCACTGAGAAACATGGTATCCTACGCCGTCAAGCGCATACTTCGCCTGCGGCTCATATTTGCTAAACAGCCATATTATGGCCATGACGCCGCTGCAAGGCGGCCTTCCACAAAACCGCACCTACTGCGGTTTTGCATGGTTCAAATTCCCCAAAGTTCTGTGCGCCGGCACAGCAGCGTGTGTTTTTGCACACGCGCAGCCGCATTAGCGGCAACTTTGGGGTCATTATACCGCAACCCGCCCTCATGCGCAAGAGAAAAAACGCGGCACGCCCCGGCTACCGGGAAGCCACGGCATGCGCATGCCCGTGTGCGTTTTCGAAAAAACGACGGACATTCCCCCGCGCCAAACGGGCATCCCCCGGTAAGAACGGGACAGCAGCTTTGCCCAAACCGTTCCCGGTGGCCGAAAAAGGCCGAAACCGGCTTTTTTCCGCCTTTGCGCCCCCAAAGACTATCCTGTATAATATCTATCATACCGCGGGGCCGCTGCAAAATGGCCCCGCGGGCAGCAGAAGCGCTCCCCATCCGTCGGCGCCAGCGGCGGGAGCGCTTCCATCCTTCCGCACCCGTAAACACAGGAAGCATTGCCTCGCTTTCTCTCCCGCAAAGGGCAGCGGTCGCTCTCACGCACTGGCAGAATTTTTATTGTTAAAACACGCCGAACCGTATGCGCCGAAAGATTCAGCTTTCTTCCCGCTGCCAGCAAGCTTCCCATTGCTAAAAACGCCGCTGACCCGCATGCGCCGAGAGATTCAGTTTCCTTCCCTCAGCAACAAGCTTCCCATTATTAAAAAAGGAGAAAAATATGAAAGAAGTAAAAAAATTCCGATTCATCCCCATCCTGCTCGCAGTCATTCTCGCCGTGTTTCTGCTGCTCTCCAGCGTCACGACCATTCCCGCGGGCCACACCGGCGTCGTCACCACCTTCGGAAAGGTGAGCGGCACCGTGCTGGGCGAGGGCCTGCATTTCAAATTGCCGTTCATCACCAATGTTGTCAAAATCGACAACCGCGTGCTCAAAACCGAGGTATCCAGCAGCTCCGCCAGTAAGGATCTTCAGACTGTCAACAGTACCATTGCGCTGAACTACCGCATCGGCCGCGCCAATTCGGCCAGCATTTATCAAAACATCGGCACGGATTTTGAAAATGTGCTCATCAATCCCGCCATTCAGGAATGCGTAAAAAGCGTCACCGCCCAGTTCACTGCCGAGGAGCTCATCACCGAACGCCAGAAGGTAGGCGACCTGATGCGCGAGGCGCTGGCCGAAAAAATCGGCCCCTATGGCTTCGACATCGAGGTATTCAACATCACCAGCTTTGAGTTCAGCGAGGAATTCAACGCCGCCATCGAGGCCAAGCAGACCGCCCAGCAGAACGCGCTGAAAGCCGAGCAGGACCTGGCCCGCATCAAAGTGGAAGCTCAGCAGCAGATCGAACAGGCCCGTGCCGAGGCCGAGAGCTACCGGCTGAAAAATCAGGAGATCACCCAGGAAACACTTGCCATGGAATGGATCAACAAATGGGACGGCAAGCTGCCCAGCGTTGCTTCTGACGGCTCGATGATGTTCGATATTTCCGATATCATCGCCGCAGCCGGCTCCGGCAAAAGCGCCTCCGCTCCCTCAACACCCGTGGCTCCCTCAGCGCCGAGCGCCGCTTCCGCCGCAGCCGGTGAATGAGCATTTTGTCCTTCTCTCGAATACATTTTATTCAAAAACCGTCAATATGTGCAATTTTTGCCCGTCTGCCGCGTGCAGACGGGCATTTTTGTGCATTGACAACCGCGCAGCAGCCTTTATAATAAATACTATACACTTTATTTTGATAAAGTGATTTTGTATTTTGGAGGAAAAGGAATTATGGCACGAGTATACAATTTCAGCGCGGGCCCATCCATGCTGCCCGAATCCGTCCTGAGAACCGCTCAGGCAGAGATGCTTGAGTACGGGTCATCCGGCCAGAGCGTGATGGAGATGAGCCACCGCAGTTCTGTGTACGACGCCATCATCAAGGAGACCGAGGCCGCTCTGCGCCGCGTGCTCTGCATTCCGGATAATTATAAGGTGGGCTTCATTCAAGGCGGCGCGTCCACACAGTTCGCCATGGTGCCCATGAACCTGATGACCACCGGCGAGGCCGATTATCTTGTAACGGGCCAGTTCTCCGGCAAGGCCGCGAAGGAGGCCGAAAAATTCGGCAGGGTGAATGTGCCCGCCTCGTCCAAGGATAAAAACTTCACCTATATTCCGGACGTTGACGCCGTCGAATATTCCAAAAACGCCAGCTATATCCACATTTGTGAAAACAACACCATTTACGGCACGCGCTTTACAAAGCTGCCCCATGCGGACGGTGTGCCGCTGGTGGCCGATCTATCCAGCTGCATCCTCAGCCGTCCCACAGACGTCTCCCAATACGGGCTGATCTACTTCGGCGTGCAGAAAAATGTCGCGCCCGCGGGCATGGCTGTAGCCATCATCCGGGAAGACCTGATGGAAAACGCCCGCACGGATATCGCCCGGCCCGCCATGCTGGATTACAAAACGCTCATCGACGCCGAGAGCATGTACAACACGCCGCCCTGCTACACCATCTATATGATGGGCCTTGTGCTGAAATGGATCGAAACTGAAGTGGGCGGCCTTGCCAACATGGAGGCCCGCAACAACGCCAAGGCCAAGCTGCTGTACGATTATCTGGACGGCTCGTCTTTCTTCAGCAATCCCGTGAACAAGCCGGACCGCAGCATCATGAACGTCACATTCACCAGCCCCAGCCCGGAGCTGGACAAAAAATTCTGCGCCGAAGCCGCGGCTGCGGGCTTTGTCAACCTGAAGGGACACCGCAGCGTGGGCGGCATGCGCGCTTCCATTTATAATGCCATGCCCGCCGAAGGCGTGGAAAAGCTGGTGGAATTCATGAAGCAGTTCGAGGCGGATAACGCCTGACGCACAGCCGGAACAGGGGGAAACGAAAATGTACAATATCAAAACACTGAACAATATTTCGTCCAAGGGGCTGGAGCGCCTTTCCAGCAATCTGTTTGCCGTGGATGAGGAGGGCGCGCAGCCCGACGGCATTCTGGTGCGCAGCGCCGCCATGCAGGATATGGCGCTGCCGGAAAGCCTGCTGGGCATTGCACGGGCGGGCGCAGGCGTCAACAATATCCCGGTGGACAAATGCAGCGAGGCAGGCATCGTGGTGTTCAACACGCCGGGCGCCAACGCCAATGCGGTGAAGGAACTGGTGCTGGGCGGGCTGGTGCTGGCCAGCCGCAAGGTAGGCAAAGGCATGGAGTGGGCCAAAACGCTGGCCGGCCAGGGCGACGCCATCGGCAAGCTGGTGGAAAAGGGGAAAAGCCAATTTACCGGGCCGGAGCTTGCGGGCAAGACCCTGGGCGTCGTGGGCCTGGGCGCCATCGGCGTGAAGGTCGCCAATATGGCCACCCATCTGGGCATGGAGGTGCTGGGGTACGACCCGTACATCTCTGTGGAGGGTGCCTGGAGCCTTTCGCGCAGCGTGCGCCACTGCGTCAATTTGTCCGACCTCATCGCCCAGTGTGACTATATCACGCTGCACATTCCCGCCACGGCTGAAACAAAAGGCTTTGTGAACGACAGCCTCATTGCCCAAATGAAGCACGGCGTGCGCATCCTGAACTTTGCCCGGGGCGAGCTGGTGAATACGGCCGCCATGGTGAACGCGCTGAAAACGGGCCGCGTGGCCTGTTATGTGTGCGATTTCCCCAGCGAGGCGCTGCTTTCCGCGGAAGGCGCGGTGTGCATCCCGCACCTGGGCGCCTCCACACCGGAGAGCGAGGACAATTGTGCCGTGATGGCCGCGGATGAGCTGGGGGATTATCTGCTGAACGGCAACATCAAAAACAGTGTGAACTTTCCCTCGGTCTCCATGCCTCGTGCGGGCGGCAGCCGCATCTGCGTGGTACACCGCAATATCCCGGGCATCCTGGCCGCCATTACAGACGTGACCAGCAAGGCGGGGCTGAACATCGACAACATGACGAACAAATCCCGCGGGGATTATGCCTATACGATGCTGGACACCGGCGGCAGCGTCGGCACGGCTGACGCCGCCCGCCTGTTGGACGTAAGCGGTATCATCCGCGTGCGTGTGGTGTGACACAGCCGCTGCTAAAAAACGAAGAAAACAGACGCCCTGCGCGCCATTGGGCGCGCAGGGCGCTTTTTCTATTCCAGCTCAAACAACGCGTCCTCATAATCCTGCACATAATAGCGGATATTCGTGCGGCCCCGCCGGATGACGGTGTGCCCCTCCGCCTCCAGACGCGCACGTTGGGCCTCCGCGCCGCCCGGATATTTTGCGTTCAGCTCGCCGTCCGCTTTCAGCGTGCGCCAGTAAGGCGTTTCGTCCGTCTGCCGCTGTGCGCTGGCCCATGCCGAAATGGATACAAAAATGCCCGCAGTGATGGGGTCGGTAAAATCAGCGCCGTTTTTCCGGGCGAAATATTCCCGGATCTTCCCTACCGTGAGTACTTTTCCGAAAGGCACCCGCTTCATTACCGCGTCATAATCCGCCGCCGGGGCAAAGTACATCCGTGCTCCGCCGTATTTTTGCACTGTGGCCGCGTCCGTCACCAACTGTATCCTGGGCATATCCGTGGCCCTGTGCAGCATCGCGTTGAAATCTTTCTTATCCTCGTTCGCCATTGCGAAACCACCTCCTATGCCCTCAGCATACCGTATCGGAGCCGGACATGCAATGAGGCGGTTTGATTTTTACGGCAGAATTTCCACATAATAAAGCACCGGGCAGCAGCATGCGCCGCGGCCCGGTTTTGCCGAATGTTTCAGTCGCTCAGTGGCTGTTCAGCACGCGGTCGATGGTTTCCATCGCCCTCTCCGCGCTGGCGCCCGCCTTTTTCATCATCTTTTTCATTTCCTTCGGGTTTTTCTGAGCCACATACGCGCCCGCCGCGCCTACCGCGCCGCCGGCCAGCAGCCCTAAGGCCGCGCCCTTCATCATACTCTCTGTATTTTTGCGCATATTTATCCTCCTCGTTTTATTATCTTTTGTATGCATTGCCGCGGCTTGTGCCGCTTTATTGCTAGTATGCCCGCCGGTGCGCCAAAATGCGGGGGCAAATTTTTCCACTTGTTCATAAAACCCCCTCTTATTCCGGCAAAAAATATGCTATACTAAAGAATAACCGCAGGCCGCCGTCTGTGCAGCCCGGAGGAAAGGAGGGCCCGCATGCAAAAACAGCATACCGTTCTGTGCATACAGGATCTCTCCTGTGTGGGACGGTGCAGCCTGGCCGTTGTGCTGCCCGCTCTGGCCGCCATGGGCGTGCAGCCCTGCGCGCTGCCCACGGCTCTGCTCTCCACCCACACCGGAGGGCTTGGCAGGCCCGCGCGCACAGATGAGAGCGGATTTATTTCCGCCGCACTGGCACACTATGCGCAGCTGGGCCTTGCATTTGACTGTGTATACAGCGGCTATCTTGCCGGCGCCGCACAGGTGGCGCTGGTGGAACAGGCCTTCCGCCAGGCTCCGGCGGCGCTGAAGCTGGTGGACCCTGTGATGGCGGACCACGGCAGGCCCTACGCCTCCATGACGCCTGAAATACGCGCCGCCGTCGCACAACTGTGCGGACAGGCGGATGTGATCGTCCCAAATGCAACAGAAGCCGCGCTCCTTCTGGAGGAGCTTCCCGGCCCGGCGGCGGACGGAACGCGCGCCGCCCGCCATGCATCCCTTTTGCTGCAGCGCTTTCCCGCGCTGCGCTGCGCCGTGGTAACCGGCGGCGCTCTTTCGGACGGACAGCGGGGCAACGTGTGCGCTGTGCGCGGCAGGGCGCCCGTTTTCCTGCCCTATTCCCCCGTACCCCAAGATTATCCCGGCACGGGCGATCTGTTTGCCGCCGTGCTCACCGGCGGGTTGCTGCGCGGCTCTTCCGAAGCCGCCGCCATCCGTCTCGCCGCGCGTTTTGTGGCGCTGGCGGCTGAACAGACCCTTCACGCCGGAGCGGATCCCCGCTTCGGCGTGCGGTTCGAGCCGCTTCTCGGAACGCTTTCCCACTGGGCCGAAACGCCTGCACAGCCCTGTACGGACGCTGTTTTTCCGCTGTAAAAACACCAGACAGAAGGAGCGCAATCTCACCCATGAAACCGTTGAATATCGTGCTGGTGGAGCCGCAGATCCCCCAAAACACCGGCAACATCTCCCGCACCTGCGCGGCCACGGGCGCGCGGCTGCACCTTGTGGGGCCCATGGGCTTTACCGTAGATGACAAAAAGCTCAAACGTGCCGGCCTTGACTACTGGCACCTGCTTGATATAACATATTATGAAGGGCTGACGGATTTTTTTGCCCGCAATGAAGGTCCGTTTTACTATTTCACCACAAAGGCACCGCAGCGCTACACGGACGTCGCCTATCCCGACGGCGCGTACCTTGTATTCGGGCGCGAAGACGCGGGCCTGCCCGAAGCATTATTGGTAGAAAACCAGGAAGCCTGCGTGCGCCTTCCGATGATCCCGGACGCACGCAGCCTGAATTTGTCAAACACGGTGGCTGTGGGCGTATACGAGGCCCTGCGCCAGCGTGATTTTGCGGGTCTGCTCGACACCGGGCGCCTGCGTGGATATGAATGGAAGTGAACAAGTGAGTAAAACAGCTGTTTTGACGGATTCCGCCAGCGACATCCCACGCGAGCTGGAAGAAAAATACGGCATTGATATCCTCCCGTTCAGCATCGTGGTGGACGGGCAGAGCTATACCGAACGCGTGGATTTCACCAACGAACAATATTACGAGATGCTCACCAAAGCCGAAGGCATCCCCAAAACATCGCAGATCACGATGCTGCGCTTTTTGGAAAAGTTTTGCACGTATGCCGACGAAGGCTATACGGATGTGATCTTCGTGTCCATCAATTCGGCCGGTTCCAACACCTACAACGCGGCCTGCATGGCCGCCGAGAGCCTGCGCGACGAACGCCCCGGCTGCACGATGAACGTGCATGTGGTGGACAGCCACACCTATTCCATGACATACGGCTGGCACGTATGCGAGGCCGCGCGCAAGCTGCAGGCGGGCGCGGACGTAAAAAGCGTCGTGGAATATCTGGAGGACCAGCTGGCGCGTATGGAGATCATGCTCTCCATGTATACGCTGCGCTTTGTAAAAAAAAGCGGCCGTGTCTCTGCGGCAGCCGCATTCGCCGGCGAGCTGCTCGGCCTGCGCCCCATCATCCATATGGTGGACGACACCACCTCCACCATCGCCAAGGTGCGCGGCGACAGCGCCGTGATGCCCGGGCTCATCGTCCAGACCAAAAAACGGATGGCAGAGGGCACGCCTTATCTCATCGGCGCAACGGACGATGGCAACGCCAAAATGCTGGCCAAGATGTGCAAAAAAGAATTCGGTTATGCGCCGGCCGCCACTTTCCTGCTGGGAGCGGCCGTCGCCACGAACACAGGCCCCAATGCCGTGGCCATCGTATACCAGGGTGAAAAACGCCGCTGAACCATCCTTTTTTCCGGATGGACAAGCGTCCGCGCCCCATAAGAACATAAAAGGAGAACGTCCCAATGGGAAACCCCATCCTGTATATCGTGATTCCCTGTTACAATGAAGAGGCCGTGCTGCCCCTGACCAGCGGCATGTTCCTGAAAAAAATCAAAGACCTTGCCGCAGCGGGCAAGATATCGGACAAAAGCCGCATACTGTTCGTCAACGACGGTTCCAAGGATAAGACCTGGGACATCATCCGAAGCCTGGCTGAAGCGGACGAGCATTACAGGGGCGTCTGCCTTTCCCGCAACCGCGGCCATCAGAACGCTCTGCTGGCGGGCCTGATGACCGCCAAGGACCTGGCCGACGTGACCATTTCCATCGACTGCGACGGCCAGGACGACATCAACGCCATGGACGCGATGATCGACGAATACCTGGCGGGCATGGACGTGGTGTACGGCGTGCGCTCCAAGCGCGAGACGGACACCTGGTTCAAACGAACCACCGCCGAGGGCTTTTACAAAGTGATGAAGGCGCTGGGAGCGGATGTGGTGTTCAATCACGCCGATTACCGTCTGCTGAGCAAACGCGCGCTGGAGGGCCTGGCCGAGTTCCGGGAAGTGAACCTGTTCCTGCGCGGCCTTGTGCCGCTGGTGGGCTACCGCTGCTCCAGCGTATACTACGAGCGCGCCGAACGCATTGCGGGTGAAAGCCATTACCCGCTGAAGAAAATGCTTGCCTTTGCCTTCGACGGCATCACCAGCCTTTCGGTAAAGCCGCTGCGCCTCATCACACTGGCGGGCATGCTGGTCAGCGCCGTCAGCTTTGTCGCCATCATCGTCACGCTCATCACAAAGCTGGTGGGCTTTACGGTAACGGGCTGGACAAGCATGATCTGCGCCATTTACTTCCTGGGCGGCGTGCAGCTGCTGGGAATCGGCGGAAACGGTCATATCGGATTCAATGAGCCGGGAGAAGTTTTTGAAAAGATGACCCACTGTGTGGATTTGACAGAGAGTACGATTGAAGCAAATAAGCGTTTCTTTGCTTCTGCCGATGATGTGCCGCGCCAGGCTTATACGATGGGGATTAAGACGATCATGCAGGCCAAAAAGATTCTTCTTGTTGTCAGTGGAGAAGATAAGGCACAGATTTTGAGAGATTCCTTATTTGGCGCTGTGACATCTAGTGTACCGGCTTCTATTCTTCAGATGCATAATGATGTGACGGTTGTGGCCGATGAAGCGGCGTTGAGTTTGATTAAATAAGAGGAGTGTGGCGATTGTGACAAAGCAGGAAATTTTAGATGCAATTCATGGTAGAATGATCATTTCATGTCAGGCAATTCCAGGAGAGCCATTATATCTGGAGGATGATTCTGTTATGTATCTGATGGCACGGGCTGCCAAAAGAGCAGGTACACCGGCAATCCGGACAAGCAGCATCCGGGATGTGGCAGCTATTAAAAAAGAAACCAGTCTTCCGGTCATTGGGCTGGTAAAGATTAATTATCCGGGATATGACAGCTATATCACGCCAACGATGAAAGAAGTGGATGATCTGGTAGCTGTTGGCTCAGATGTGGTCGCACTGGATTGTACACTTCGTAAACGTGGCGATGGCACGACCATCAATGAATTTATCGCTCAGATTCGCGAGAAATATCCGGACATTATTTTGATGGCAGATATTTCCAACTACGAAGAAGGTATTAACGCATGGAAATGTGGTGTGGATATTGTAGGTACGACCATGAGTGGTTATACGGACTATACCTCCAAGAAGGATGAGCCGGATTATGAGTTGATGACACGTCTGGCGGCAGATATTGATATTCCGGTGATTGGTGAAGGAAAAATCCACTATCCGGATCAGGCTGTAAAAGCGCTTCAGACAGGGGTATG
>ENA-ORTH01001770-ORTH01001770.1-human-gut-metagenome-genome-assembly--contig:-NODE-1770-length-20190-cov-4.344922_pt1 | contig 20190 bp, 20 predicted proteins | sample MGYA00241914_ERZ509192 | MGnify/ENA primary metagenome ERZ509192 (study PRJEB26280, sample SAMEA2338826) | human gut metagenome | biome: human gut; feature: human-associated habitat; material: faeces... | reverse complement strand
TATATCATGACCGAGCTGGGGAGCATTGTGGAGAACATCGGTGCCCTCGGCGCGCCTGTACCCGCCTGGCTCCGAAAGGCCATCGCCGCCCTGGAGTCCACTGTGGACGGCGCTGGGGACAAGCTGGGAGACAAGGATGACAGCGACGACCCCACATAAATTCCGTTTTCGCAAAAGCCTCCTATTGCTCACGTATTGCTTACAAAACTGCTCAATCGATTGCACCGCAATGCGTATAGTATGAATGGGGTTCAAGAGGCCGCTGGTTCGAATCCAGTCACTCGGACCAAAATGTGTTGATGAAAGATGCAACGCCGAAAACGCCGCACGAAAGTGCGGCGTTTTCACATATAATGCGCCACTTTTAGAATGAAAAAGTTGCAAAAACTCGATTTTTCAAAATTTCAGTTTTGTCCAGCGAGAGGCGACATTTTGAAGATGCGCCCTGCCAGATTTGTGGTCTGGTGTGGTTCGAACACCGAGGCTTAAAAAAGAATAAAGGATAAGAAGGCAGGCCGCCGTTCGGCTCCCTATGTGGGAGCGGACGGCGGCCTTTTTCGTTTCATTGGTGCTTATGTTGCTTTCGCTTCGTTTGTCTACCATTCCTTGGTGGTGTTGGTAATAGCTTTTACTGGATCTTTCGGGTATGCTTGCGTTACAAAAAACGAGGAGGTATCCGAGAATGGCAACCACTAAAAACTTGTGTGCTCAGATCCCCATCGACCTACATGAGCGGGTCAGCGAAGAACGAGAACGGCTGGGCAAGACCACCAGCGAGTACATCGTCAACCTCATCCAAGACTATTACAACATGATGGAAAATCAGAAAGGCGGCATTCAAATGACTGAAAAAGGCAGAACCATGGCATTCCAGATTCCCGAAGAACTCTTCCAGCGCATCAAGCGTCACTTGGAGCGCGAGACGCTCCGTAGCGGCAAAAAGCTCACCCAGCGAGACTTCGTGCTGAACTTGATCACGCAGGCGCTGGACGAAGCGGACGCCGCCGCCCTGCGCGGCTTTCTGCGGGAAAACGGCTTTGGCACGCTGGTGGCGCATGCGCCCTACACGCTGAACGCCTGCGGCAAAGAAGAAGCCGTGCGGGATTTTGCCCACCGCGCCATGGAAGAGGATATTGCGCGGCTGGAGGCCGCGCTGCCCGGCCAGTACTATAACTTTCACCCGGGCAGCCATGTGGGCCAGGGCGCGGCGGAGGGCGTGCGCCTGATCGCCGCGCAGCTGAACGCCATCCTCACGCCGGGCATGACCACCACCGTGCTGCTGGAGACGATGGCGGGCAAGGGCAGCGAAGTGGGCCGCACGTTTGAAGAGCTGGCCGCCATTCTGGACAAGGTGCGGCTGAACGAAAAGGTGGCCGTGTGCCTGGACACCTGTCATGTGTGGGACGGCGGCTATGACATCGTGCGCGATCTGGACGGCGTGCTGGCGCAGTTTGACCGCGTCATCGGGCTGGAAAAGCTGAAGGCGCTGCATGTGAACGACAGCCTGAACCCCTGCGGCGCCCATAAAGACAGGCACGCGCAGATAGGTGAGGGGCACATTGGGGCCGCGGCCTTTGCGCGCATTGCGCAGCACCCCGTGCTGGCGGGCCTGCCGAAGATATTGGAGACGCCGAACGACGACGCGGGCTGGGCGCGCGAGATAGCCTTTTTCAAGGCGGCCGCCGCGGGCGGGACCCCGCAAAAGCCGCACGGGCAGGCGGAAGGCTGAGCTGTGGCCGCAGGCCGCCCCGGCGGCTGGCGCCAAGGTGCGCATGGGGCGGCTTTGCCTGCCCTGCCTGCCCGGCAGGCGGCAAATGGGCGAATACGCGCCCTGATGAAGCTGTGCCATTGCAAAAACGCGCTGTTGATACCCGGCGCCATCCCGTGCGGGCAGCCAAAGCCCTTTGCAGGGCATCTCTACCGGCGCGGCCGGGGCTTTTTCTGGCCGGTTATCCCCACTGGCCGGGCCGGTGTCTTGCGCAGGCCCTCTAAAGGCCTGCTGCCGGGGTACATTTCAGCAAGCGAAATATTTTATGTGCATCCTCTGCACGGCCGCCCGTAAGCGGGCGGCCGTTGTTCGAACGAAAGCCTTCCCAGCCCGGCGGCCCGGCCGTTCGGCGGCTATTGAAAGGGCGCGGACGCCGCCGGCGGCAGCCCGCTTCGCCCGGCGCTGGAAGCGGAGGCTTTTTGCGGCGTTCTTATTCGACGAGAACAGGGGCCGGTTTTATGACCGGCCCCTGTTTGTATAGCGCAGCATGGCAATGCCGTCTGTGACAGTACATTCCTCCAGATGAAGCAGGCGGGTGGGCATTTCGCACGAAAACAGCCTGCGGCCCGCGCCCAGAATGACGGGCAGCACGCCGATGACGGCTTCATCCACAAGGCCCGCACTTATCAGGGCACTGGCCACCTGGCCGCCGCCAAACAGCCAGATGCCGCCCTGGGCGCGCCGCTTCAGATCTTCCACCTTTTCAGCAAGCCCGCCGCAGAAAAATTTTACGTTCGGCGGCGCATCCGCGGGCCGCGGGCGGTGCGAGGCCACAAAAAAACGCTTTTCCTGCCAGCCGTCAATGTGCCTGATGCCGCATTCTTCATATGCTTTGCGCCCCATTACTACGGTGCCGCACCCGGCAAGGAACTTATCAAAGCTGAACTGTGCTTTTGTATTCTGCCCTGCGTCCCCGTGGCCGGTTATCCAGGCATAGCCCCCGGCTTTGTCTGCGATATAGCCGTCCAGGCTGACGGCGATGTTCAGAATAAGTTTGGCCGCCATGCGGCCTTACCTCCTTTCCATACATAAAAAGACCGCGCCCATGCCGCAAAGGCGGCGCGGGCACGGCGGCAGACGGTGTGAAATGCGGGCACGCAGTTAAAGCGCAGCCATTTCAGCCTCGATGGCCCCTTCGCTTGCGCGCATGGCGGCCAGCGTTTTATCCAGAAGCTCGTCCAGCTCCCAGCCCAGCAGCCCGGCGCCCTGGCGGATGATATCGCGCGAGCAGCCTGCGGCAAAGCGCTTATCCTTAAATTTCTTTTTCAAGCTGGAAAGCTCCATATCCTTGCAGCTTTTCGATGGGCGCATGCGAGCCGCCGCGCCAATAAGGCCCGTCAGTTCGTCTGTGGCGAACAGAACCTTTTCCATCTGGTGCACGGGCTCCACATCGCTGCACTCGCCCCAGCCGTGGCTGCACACGGCGTGCACAAGCGCCTCGTCTGCGCCTATCTCGGCCAGCAGTTCGGGCGCCTTTTTGCAGTGCTCGTCGGGCCACATTTCAAAATCCACATCGTGAAGCAGGCCCGCAAGGCCCCAGAAATCGGCCTCGGCGCCATAGCCCAGCTCGTTTGCAAACCAGCGCATCACGGCCTCTACCGTGAAGGCATGCTGCATGTGAAAGGGTTCTTTGTTATATTTCTGTACCAGCTTTACCGCGTCCTGACGCTGCATAGCGCACCTCTCCTTTATTGCCGTCTTTTCTAATAAGATACCGCATTGCGGGCGAAAATACAAGCGCAAACGGGCGAAAACACTTGCTTTGCGCCATTTTCTGTGGTATGCTTTGGCCGGAAAACAAAACTCTCGTGCAGCTGGGCGGATACGGGGAAGCGGGTGAAAATCCCGCGCGGTTCCGCCACCGTGACGCGCCTGCCCGGCAGGGCGGCCCTTGTGCCGTTCTGCCGCCGGGCGCCCAGTCGGGCTACCGTGCCCAGCCTGCGTACAATGCTCACGGGGCAATGGGCTGCGTACAAAAAAGTGCAGCATGGCACAGCGCGCCGCCGCTTGCCGTGCAGCGCCGCTTTGTGCCGCCCTTTCGCTTTTAGCCGGGGCCGGGCAGGCCTTTATTCCGCCCTTTTATTCCGGCACAGCGTGCAAGACAAAGCCCCCCACAGCAGCCGTCAGGCCTGCCAAGGGGGCTTTTCTGTTCTATGTGCGGAAGCCGGGGCGGTTTTGCGCCGCTGAAAAAGCTGCGAACAGCGGCGGCTTTTCGGCGGACGGCGTGGGCGCGAAGGCCTTTGCGGCTTTCGCGCGGCCTTTCGCCGGGCAAGGCTGCCTTTCGCCCTGCCCCCGGCTTTTGCAAAAGGGTGTTTTGTTTTGCAGAAAATGCCCTGCCCTCAGGCGGGGCTGCAAAAAGAGAGGTAGAAGCGTAACATGAAAAACAACAAAAAGCTTGTGCTGGCCGTGGTGGCGCTGGTGGCCGTGGCCGCCATTGCGCTGGGGCTGTGGTTCGCCCTGAGGCCGCAGGGCGCACAGGGCGAAAAGAACATCACCGTGAACGTGGTGTTCGCAGACGGCACGCAGAACAGCCACGCCATTTCCACCAGCGAGGAATACCTGCGCGGCGCGCTGGAGCAGGAGGCGCTGATTGCGGGCGAAGAAAGCGATTACGGCCTGTTTGTAAAAACGGTGGACGGCGTGACGGCGGATGACGCAAACCAGGAGTGGTGGTGCTTCACCAAGGGCGGCAAAATGCTGGAGACCGGCGTGGACTCTACCCCCATCGCGGACGGCGACACCTTTGAAATTACGCTGACGCAGGGCTATTGAGCCATGGCGCGGCGCTGCGCGGGCGCGGCATAAAAGGCCCGCGCCGTGCCGCGCGTTTTTTCATCAAAAAAGGGAAGGGGGCGGGGCCTTGGCCACCACAAAGCAGCTTGTGCGCTCGGCGCTGCTGGGCGCGTTTGTATTCGCGGGCAAATGGGTGCTTTCCGGCCTGCCGAACATTCACCCTGTGGTGCTGCTTGTGCTTATTTACACTGTGTGCCTGGGCGCGCGCAGCGCGCTGGCGGCCACGGCGGTGTATGTGATGCTGGAGGGGCTGTTTTACGGCTTTGGCGATTGGTGGCTGGCCTACTGCTGGGCCTGGCCGCTGTGGGTGCTGGCCGTGCGCGCTTTGCGCAGAAACAATTCGGCGCTTTTATGGGCTGTTGCGGCGGGCTTTTTCGGCCTTTTTTTCGAGGCGTTGTTCCTGCCCGTCTATCTGGTGGAATTCGGCCTTATGGGCGCGCTGGCACGCCTTGTGTCCGGTATTCCATTCAGTGTGGCGCACTGTGCGGGCAATTTTGTCATTGTACTGGCGCTGTACCACCCCCTGAAGCGCGTGTTTGCCCGGCTTGCCGCCGGGTAGCGCGGCCCGGTGCGGAAATGGCGCGGACGTGGCTGATGCCTTTGGCATTGGTGTTGAAAAAGGTAGCACCTCGAAAGGGCAGCGCCTTCCAGAATCATTCGCTTTTCTGCAGCCGGGCGATGGAGCAATATAAGTAAAGGACGGTTTCAGAAAAAGGAGCAAACACATATTTAATAAAGAAAAACCAGGCACGAGGCTTTTTCATAAAGTTCTCGTGCCTGATTTTGATTGCACTGTCGGTCAACAAAGGCAAGGCGAGGTTCTGCACGCGAATTACATGTTTCCCATCACCATGATGTGAACCTGCCGTTCCCGTGCGCGCGTTTTATCAAAATCCGCAAAATAGATGCGCCCGAATTCGCCCAAAAGAACTTCGCCGTTTACAATTGGCACAGTTTCAGACCTCCCCAGAATGCTGGATTTTATGTGGCCGTCTGTGTTGAGCCCCCAGGCGCGCTCTTCATTTCGAAGGGCCTGAGCCTGCTGGATGTGATAAACACAGGGGTGAAGATACTGCCCCTCGTACTCACAGGTGGGTATGATTTTCTCAAGACAGTTGATGGTGTCTTGCAAAATGAAGGGAATGCCCTTATAAGTGGTTCCCTCACTGTCTTCCTGAATAAACACGCTGCAACTGGTATGCTGGGAGTATACTACCACGATGCCGTCCTGAACCCCTGAAAGGGAAACGGCCTTCATGACCTGTTCCGTTAAATCATCGAACGTTACTTGCATTTTGGACTGTATCGATAAACAATTATGATACACCGCCATATCATTCACCTCGTTAAGACAGATTCTTTCTTTGGGCGCCTTTTCCAATCAGACGATTCATAAGAATGACCAGAATTAGTACAGCGCCCCAAATCAGTTTTCGATTATATGGGGAAAGTTGCCAGATAGTAAAAGCGCTTGAAAGGAGCTGGATCATAGCAATTGCAATGATAACACCAGAGATTTTTCCTTTTCCGCCGGAGGGGCTGATGCCACCGATGATGGCAACCAGCATGGCCTGCACCAGATAAGCGTCACCGTAACCTACTTTTGCCGTTGTAACGCGGCTGATAATAATCAGACCGGATAGCCCGGCCAGTAGCCCGTTCAGGCCAAACACGGAAAGGATGAGGCGTTCGTTGTTGATTGCGGAAAAACGTGCGGCCATTGGGTTTTCTCCATACAGATAGATGCGACGCCCCAACCCGGTGCGAGAAAGAAAGCAGCCGAGAATTACTGTGACCAGAAGAAACAGCAGGAAAATAGAGGGAATGCCCAGGAAAGTGGAAGTGGAGAACATAGTAAAAGCCGCTGGAAAGCCTGTGATGCTGCTGCCGCCGGTAAGAGCCATGGCAATGCCGGTGTAGAACGTCATTGTAGAAAGGGTGGCGATCATGGGCGGTACGGAAAATTTGGCCACCAGAACGCCGTTTAAAATACCCAAAAGAATGGCGGAAAACAACGCGGCCAGAACGGCCAGAAGGATTGCCAGGCCCGATGCATAGCCGCGAGCGGATAGCTCGGACAGGATATAAGCGCCAAGTATCCCAGAGAGGTTTGCGTTTGCCACAAGCGAAAGGTCAATGCCGCCAAGAAGAAAGGAAAAGGTCATTCCCAAAGCGATAAGCCCGAATTCCGGAATTTGAAACCCCATCAGCATAAGGCGCTGCGGCGTGTACATGTTTTCGCCTACGATGACCCCCAGCGCGATAAATATAATCAGAAAGATGACAACAAGCACAAACAGGTTGGAATCGCTGGCGAACCAATGCTTCAGTTTGTTCATATGCCCCTCCTATTCTGTGAAGATAAAATGTTTTCTGTTTTTGATCCGTTCCTGATAAGCGGTGATGGAGACGCTGATAATCATCAATGCGCCAATGAAAAAATCATTCCAGGAGGAGGAAAGCCCTAGAAAAATGAGCGTGTTGTTCAGCAGGTGGACAATAAGAACCCCGAGAAAAGCCCCCAGCAGCTTGCCCTGACCACCTGAGAGCCGGGTGCCGCCAATGACTGCGGCGGCGATTACGGAGAGCTCGTCCCCCACAAGTGCGTTGGGATACATGCACTTTACCTGTGAGACATACACAATTCCTGCCACGCCTGCCAGTGCGCCCATGTAGGTATAGACGAACAAACGAACCCGGAAAGGTACGATGCCGATGCGCTGTGCTGCGCTTTCAGAATTTCCAAGTGCAAACACGGAACGCCCAATTTTTGTTTTGTACATGATGAACCATGTCAATGCCAGAACAAGGATGACAGGAATGATAAAGGCGGAAATACCGGCTTTTCCATTCTCTGTGGATATTTTAATTATCTGTGCGGAGGCAAAGCTGGAAAAAGCTTTTGGAATGGCAGTGGCACCATAAGTTTTGCTGCCTATGAAGGTGGTCATCACGCCGAAGATAAGGTTTTGTGTACCAAGCGTGATTATAAAGGCTGGCAGCTTCATTTTATGAACGATAATAGCGTTGAAAATACCCCACACAGCCCCCATTAGGGTAGAGAGAAGAAACGCGACCCCCAGGTTATCCATCCATGGAAACGGGGCCTCTACCAGAATCTTTGTGGTTACATATGCGCCAAACAGGGCTACGGCGGTAAAGGAAACATCAATGCCGCCGGAAATGATCACAACCATGATGCCGGCCGCCATGATAGTGGTTGCAGCAGAAGAACGAAGAATGTCAAAAAGAGTTTCCAGGCTGAGAAAGGCCGGATTTATAACGGTTACAACGACACAGTACAGAACAATAATGCCAATCAGAGAGCCTTCCGTAGGGGTCACCGGTATTTTTTTCTTCATCAGGCATCACCTCCAGTAGATTGAACTGATGGGGCTGCTTCGCTGATCAGCCGTGTAATTTTTTCTTCCAGAGCCCGCGGTGTGCAGGCGAGGCGTTCCGCCTCATCGATAAAGGCAATCTGCTCGCCCTGTGCCATCACAAGGATCCGGTTGCAATTTAGGACGACTTCTTCGATCTCGTCAGAGATCAGCAGGATAGCCATCCCGCTGGAAGCATAGTACTGAATGCGGTCGTAAATCTCAGCTTTCGAGCCTACATCAATGCCAACTGTAGGCGCGTCCATAATAAACAGCTTTGGTTGCCTGGCAATCCATTTTCCGATTACCACTTTCTGTTGGTTTCCGCCGGAAAGCGTGCTGACAGGTGCTTCTACAGAAGCTGTTTTCACATTCATATCTTTGCAGGCCTTCTGGGCCAGAGCTTCCTCTTTGGGGCCGCTCAGAAACCCTAGCTTGTCTGTGAACAGATCAAGCACGACCGAAGAGAGATTCTGCTTTACGCTTCGGTTGATAAACAGCCCCTGCTGGGCCCTGTCCTCCGGAAGGAGTCCGACCCCCAGATCATGCATAAGCTGGGTGGTTGGTCTGCGCAGTTCTTTGCCTTCAAAATAGATTTTTCCACCTGTGTGAGGGTTCAGCCCGAAAAGCGTCAGCCCCAGCTCTGTGCGGCCAGACCCCAGTAAGCCGGTAAGGCCCAGAATATCGCCCGGGCGGATAGAAAAGGAAATATCCCGATAATTGTCTTTCTGGCTCAGGTGTTCCACGCGAAGAATGTCGCTCTTTTCAGATGAAGCCCGGACATATCTCGGATAACTTACTTGCCGGCCTGTCATGTATTGCGTGAGCTGATCCTTGTCAATTTGAGAGCGCTCAAAATTTCCAACGATATTGCCATCGCGGAACACGGTGATTGTATCGGCGATGTCAAATATCTCGTCAAGCTTATGACTGATGAAAATAATAGCATACCCCTTTTTCTTCAGCTCTGTTACAATCGACATCAGCCGCTTTACCTCACGCCCGGTGAGGGCGGTAGTGGGTTCATCCATAAAAATGAGTTTTGCGTCCATAGCCAGCGCCCGACATATGGCAATTAACTGGCAATTTGCCATTGTGCTCTCCTGCACGGTGGCGTTGAGATCCATAGAGACGCCGATTTTCTCCAGTTGAGCGCGGGCGATAGAGTAAATTTCGTTCCAACTCACGCTTTTGCCCGGCTTATTCATGACGTGGCTAATGGCGATATTTTCAGCAACAGTAAGATGGGAAAACAGCGAAAGATCCTGGTAGATGACCTGCACACCCTCTGCAATGGCCTGGGTGGGAGAAAGAGTTTCATATTGATTCCCGTTTAAAAAAATCTGTCCGCTGTCCGGCGCATAGATGCCCGAAACACATTTGATGAAAGTGGATTTCCCGGAGCCGTTGATGCCGGCAAAACAGTGTATTTCGTGTTCGCGGATCGTCAGACTGACATTGTGCAGGGCATGGATGCCGCCGAATGATTTATTTAAATTGGTTACAGTCAGTAAACCGTGTTCCAATCCTGCTCACCTCTTGTAAAACAGAGGGTGCTTATTATGAGCACCCGTATGCTCACAAAGCACCCCCTGCATTGAATATTTATTTTTTCAAAGATGCCGTCAGCGAATCAATAATCGTAATCGGCCACGTTGTCTGCGGTGAATTCGATAGCCGCATCGCCAAAGGCAAGGTGCCCCTGCAAAGTCAGGCTTTCATATCCTTCAATGCCAAGGTCGGTTCCGGTTTCAATTGTTTCGCCCTGAGCGAGCTTCAAGCCGGCGCTCATAAGGGCATAGCCGGTGTTGTACGGCCGCCAGCCCTGACCATACTGCATAGAGCCATTTTCTAGATATTCGGCAGACATTGAAGGCTGCGCCAGAGAAACTACCTTGATCTCGCCATCCAGGCCTTTGTCTATCAGGGCCTGGCAAATGCCGGCACCATGGATAGAACAGTCAAATACGCCTTTCAAATCCGGGTAGGACTTCAGAAGTTCCAGCGTCTTATCATAGGCCACCTGGAAATCGTTTTCATCCACAAAGGGTTCTTCTGAAATCAGCTCCATTTCAGGATAGTTCTCTTTGATGTGTTCGATAGCGGCATTGTACCAGTTCATGTGGGATGTCATGGTAAGAGATGCCACGAAGCCGCAGTACTGCCCTTCGCCGCCCATGGCGGTTGCCAGAGATTCTGCATACAACTGGCCGAATATCTCGTCCTGAAAAGCCTCCAGGTCCAAATCTACTTGATCTGCAATGTTGGGAGACTCATGCGTGATCACGGGAATGCCGGCATCGCGGGCTTTCTGAATGCTAGATGTCAGGGACATAGGATCGTTGGGGTTTACACAAATGACATCTACATTCTGTGCAATCAATTCTTCCATCAGTGCGTTCTGCAGCGCGGGGTCACTGGATTCCGGCGTCAACACGAATGCGTCTACCCCGGTGTCTTGTGCAAACTGTTTTACGCCCAGTTCCATATCATCGTACCAAGGGTCGCTTTGCTGCACAATCAGAGCAATGCGGATTTCAGACAGATCCTTTGTCTGCGCGGCGCTGTTGTCTGTGGGCTGGCTCTCCTGTGTGCTACCGGCCGGCGCCGCGGTGTTGCCGCAAGCGGCAAGGCTGAATGCCATGGTGATGGCAAGCAAAATGCACAAAATCTTTTTAACCATTGTTACCTCCTTCAAAACGATACGAAGTATGGGCCCATCCGTTAAGCCCATCATAGCATTGCTGCTTTGCCATTTCAACAAAAAGGTCCAACAAAATACACAATAATTCGTGTAATGTTACACGAATTGTTAAAATACAAAAACTGCACCCCATTGGCAGGGTGCAGCGGATAACGGGGAAGACCTTAGAAATGTTTTCGCTTGGAAGAGGTGCATGCGCACTGCAAATGGGGCCAAAAGAAAGGCTGGCGGGCCTGGAGCAGGGGGCACCGCTGGCGGGGCCGTTTAGCTTTACGCCAGCAGGGCCTGCAGGTTTTGCAGCACCTGCTCTGCCGATGCGCCGCCATAAACGGCCTGAGCCAGCCCCTCTGCCATGCTTGCGTCAAAGGTGGGGGCATTTGCACGCTCGGTAAAAAAGTAGTTTCGGGAGACGGCCTCTTCCAGATTGTCGAAAATGCCTTTCAAGCCCTGATTGAGATATTCGATCTCGCCGTTCAGCACCACATTCGTCTTGGGAATCAGCCTACCCAAGAGGAGACTTTTGGCTGCAATGTTGTCGCTGCAGCACCATTGGACAAAGGAGGCACTGCTTTCCGATGCTGCGCAGTTTACCGGAACGCCAAGCAGATAACTGTCGATGGCGGTCATGTTGCTTGGGGTATGGCTGAACCGGATTTGCTTGTCGCGCCCCATCCCGCCCAGAACCATATAGCTGCTGTAAGTAACAATCATGGCAATATCACCGTTCAGCATTTCGTGCACCTGTTCTGCGTCCATAAATGTTTGGCAGCTAGGATATGAGTAACGGTAGGAATCACATAGGTTTTCCAGGGCTTTGACATTCTGCGGACTATACAGGGCAAGCCCCTGCTTATCAAATATCTTTCCGCGAAATGCCCAGCTTCTGGGCCAGAATTCTTCAATCAGGCCGGTAGGCACATGCCCGGCGATACATGTGCCGTATTTTACAGGGGACGCCGGGTTGTAAGCCTGGGTAAAATATCGGGCAATAATGTTGAATTCGGTCCAGCTGCGCGGCGGATGGAGTTCCAGCCCTACGGCGTTATAATAGCTCTTTTGTACCACCGGGTCAGAAAACAGGTCGTCACGGTATGCTAGAACCTGGATGCCCATCTCTGCAGGCAGACCGTAGCGGGCGTGCTTTTGCCGGAAATATGCTTTGCGCACCTGGGGCAGATACTGCTGCGCAAGCGAGTCAAAGTCCAGCAATTCATCCAGAGGAAACAGACAGCGATGTTGTGTAAGGCGAGAGAGCCAGTTGATGTGAAATGTAACTACGTCATATTGCGGCACTTTACTTTGGCACGAATGCACGATCTCCTGATACAGTTCCGTCATATTTTTTAGTGTGAACTGAACGGGAATTCCCGTTCGGTTTGTAAAATCCTGGCTCAGAAGCTGGATGCTTTTGCTCATAGGCGAATCGGGCAAAAGTACGTGCAATACTTTTTCGGGAATACAAGGATGTGGGCCGGCGCTGTGAATGCCTGCAAAAGACACGGGCAGTTCGGACGTCAAACTTTTTCCGGGCGAATCATTCAGCACGGGATCCCGCAGCTGGCTGATCAGCATATCAACGGCGTCCTGTGCACACTGTATGGCATCTCTTTCCAGCATCACCATATTGGCGGTGGTGGGACGTTCAAATTCCTGACAGGATAATACATATATCATATGGCCTGCCTGCCCGTTGATGGAAAGCACTTCATTCAGGCACAATGCCATAAATTCGTTGGAGACGATAAAGCAATCGGGAAGCTGACGGCTTTTTGATGTCTCTATCAGAAGCTTTTCGTACACAACACCGCGTTGAAAAGGAAGCTCCAGCACAAAAGCGGGCTTTTCTTTTGCGCCGGCAGCCGCAAGCCCATCGAAAAAGCCCGCCTGGCACGATTGCTCGCAGGCAAAGCGGCAGGGCCCTGTGATCAGGCCAATGCTTTCATGACGACGGCAGAGCGAAAGCGTGAGTTCCCGCACCAACGGTGCGTTATCAAAATCCACCATGAGAAAACCTGGCAGACGAAGGCAGTAATCAAGCATAAGAATAGGAACACCGGCGGAATAGAATTGCAGAAGCGACGTTTCTTCAAGGCGAGGCGAGCAAAGGATGATGCCTTTTACACCGATGCTTAAAAGGTGATTGATCACTTTGGATATTTCGCAGTCGCTGGCTTTTACAGAGCGGATGATGGCCTGATACCCCGACTGTTCCAGACGGAGCATAGTTCCTTCCAGAAGCCTGGCAGAATGACCGGATAGCTCGTCAAATATCACGCCAATAAAATTCATATGATTTTTGCGCAGGTTCATGGCAAGAATGTTAGGGCGATAGTTCAGCTCTTTCATCACCTGCATTACGCGGTTATAAATTTCAAGGTTTACACTGCTTTTGTTATTGATGATATTCGACACGGTTGAAACGGAAACACCGGCCACCCGCGCCACATCTTTGATTGTGCTCATCCGCAACGCCCCCAATAGAATTATTTGTCTGAATAGATAGTATCACACTTTTTTCCAAATTGCCAGAGGAGTTATAAATGATATACGAATCGTTACACGAAATAATATTTTATTCGTATTGAAAAGGAAAAGAGCATTGTGATATAGTGGTGACAGAACAGAGCAGGGCAGAATATTTGCCATTGCGGGATCGAGGTGCAAAAATGCTTTTAGGCGTTGATGTAGGTACTACGGGGACAAAGACGATACTCATGCGGGAAGACGGCACACAGGTCTATTCCAGTTATCAGGGCTATGATCTGATTAGCCCAAAGCCGGCACATGTAGAGCAGCGTCCGGAAGACTGGTGGCAGGCAATCGTTTGTACAGTTACGGAATGTGTCGCGCATATGCCTGCGAGTGAAGATGTTACGGCTATGAGCCTTTCTGTTCAAAGCGGGACGCTGGTGCCGGTAGATGAAAAATTTGAGCCGGTGACAAATGCTATCTCTTGGCTGGACACAAGGTGCGGCGAGGAAAAGGAGCTTTTGACGCAACAAAAGGGAGAGGCATATTTTTACAAAAAAACAGGCTGGCGGCTTGCGAGTTGCTACAATTTTTTGCAGATTTGCCATATGCGCCGCCATCATCCGCAGGCGTTTCAAAAGACCGCATACTTTTTATCGGTAGCGGATTATCTGGCCTGGAGGCTCACCGGGGAGCTTGTTATTGACGAAAACAGCGCGGAAAACTCACAGTTGTGCAATGTGCAGACGGGCTATTGGGACGAGGAGATTCTGTCTTTGGCGGGAATCGACAGGACAAGGGTTCCGCGAATGATAAAAAGTGCACAAGTAATAGGGCGGCTGACAAAACATGCCGCAGAACAGCTGAGGCTGTCTGAGAATACGCAGGTTGTCAGCGGCGCACAGGATCAATATTGCTCTGCGGTGAGTGTGGGGGCCTTTCAGGCGGGTGATATCATGTTTTCCACGGGAACGTCCTGGGTGCTTGTTGGAATATCGGATGTGCAGCTGTATGATATGAAAAATTATCTGACTATCGGGCGGCATATGGTTTCGGGGCTGTACAGTAGCTTTGCCTACACTCCAGCGGGAGGCGCGGCCTTAAAATGGTATCGCGATACCATGTGGGCTGCTGGCTATGAATCGCAAGGAGGTTATGATGCCATTACAGAACAGGCGGGAGACATCGCACCCGGGGCGCAGGGGCTTGTGTTCTTGCCTCATTTGGGTGGAACGCTGTTTCCCACTTGGAGTTTGCAGAGTAAAGGTGTGCTGTGGGGCCTTGACCTTGCCCATACGAAGGCCCACATCGCCCGGGCCGTTTTGGAAGGGATCTCTTTTGAACTGCTGTGGATGGTACAGGGAATGAAACATGCTGGTTATGAATTCAAAACAATGAAGTGCCTGGGCGGTTCTACAAGAAGCCAGGTGTGGATGCAGATTGTGGCGGATATGACAGGGTTGGATATGCAGGTGTCCCGCTGCGCCGATATGGCGCCGCGCGGTGCGGCTATGACGGCTGGGGTAGGCAGCGGCGTATACAAAAATTTTGAAGAGGCATACGAAGTGTTTCAGTGCCCGATGACATACATTACCCCAAATTGGGAGAATCATCGGCGGTATCAGGAACTTTTTGAGGATTATAAAAATATATTTTTCCATCAGCGCAGATTGTTTGATGAAAAGGAAAATGCGCGCCATAGCCCGGTGTGAGCTCGCGCGGGCGGCGACCCGCACAAAACACAAGTGGAAAACACGCTTACTGTACGGGCGTCAAGGCCCCGGAATGCCATTTGGCACTCCGGGGCCTTGACGTATCAATGGAAACCGTGCGTTTGAGATCCGCGCCCGGAGGCGGCGCAGAGCCCCGCGCGCCTTTCTGGCTTTGGAGAAAAGATGCTTGACGGCTGCGGTGCGCTGTGGTAATATGAAGTAAACTTCACATGAAGCAAACTTCACATGGAAGGAAGGCCGCCTTATGATAACAAAAGTGCGCCAGATGCGGGCGGCGGCAGGGCTGACGCAGCAGCAGCTTGCAGAGCTGGTGCACGTTTCCGCACGCACCATCATTTCGATTGAAAAGGGGCAGTACAGCCCCTCGCTGATGCTGGCATACCGCATGGCGCGCGTGTTCGGCACAACGGTGGAACAGCTTTGCTGCCTGGAGGAAAACCTGCAGCGGGAGGAGGAGCAGTATGAAGGTCTATAACAAAAAAACGTTCGCCTTCGGCGTGTTTTCCACCGCGCTGGGCGTTTTGAACGCAGTCACCGCCGCGCTGAGGGGCGCGGACGCAGGGGATATTGTGTTGATAGCCTGCCTGCTTTTTTTCGGCATAGGCGCCCTGCTGCGCGGCACGTCGCAAAGGCTGGCCCGCGAGGACAGGCTGGAGGAGCTGGACGAGCGCAACCGCCTTGTGGAGCTGAAAAGCAAAAGCGCAGCCTTCCGGCTGACGCAGGCGGTGTGCTTCGGGCTGATGCTGGCCCTGCTGGTGGCAGGGAAGGTGTCGGGCACACAGGCGCTTATCGCCATCGGCGTAGGGCTGGCGTTTGCGCTTTCCATCAGCATGCTGGCAGAGCTGGGCGCCTATTTCTACTGCGAAAAACGCAACTGAGCCTGCATACGGCATAGGAAAGCGCGCCGCACATGACGGCATGGATATGAAAGCCCGCAATATCCGGCCGGGGCAGCCCGATACATGTGCTGCACCTGGCGTTTTACCTCCGCGCAGGCTGTGGCAGGGCAGCCGGGCGGATGAAAAAGCCGCATGCGCCCAACAGGCCGGGTATGCCGGGAGACGCCAGACTGAGGCGGGGCGGGCGCGCACCCGGAGAAAATTCCCAAAATAAAAACAGCGCCGAACGGCCTGAAACAGTAGGGCTCAAGGGGCTGTGAGCGGGAGGATAAAATGCTTTTTGCATGCCGGGCTTTTTGCGGGGCGCCTGATGGGCCGGAAAAACAGACGCGCCGCCGCCCGGCCGTGATACGGCTGAAGCAATGGGCGGGTAAGCCCCGGCGGCTGGGCACTGCGCACGCACCTTATAGAAGAGAAGGAGAAGAGGCTATGGAACGGAACACGTGCCGCCCGCCCCTGCCGCGCAGGGACGAGCGCGACGAACAGATAGACACCCGCGCGCGCAGCCACGCGCTGGATTTTATGGTGGCGGCCGCAGAGGTGCTTACGGTGATGTGCCTTGTAAAGGGCAACCCGGCGTGGAAGGGAAGCCTTTCGCTTTTGCTCTTCGGCTGCGCGGCAGGGCTTATTTACAAATACGAGAAATACGGCGAAAGGCCGTATCTGGCGGTGGCCGCATGCCTTGGGGCCGCGGGCGCGGCGCTTCTGGTGTGGTTCAGCTTCGCCGGATGAAGGGCACTTTGCCGACGCGCCGTGCAAAAAGAAAAAGCAGCTGCCTGCGGCTTTGCGCCGCGTGCGTCTGCTTTTATTTTTTTGCCTTTTTCAGGCCCAGTACATAATCTGCCGAAACGCCATAGTAGCGGCACAGGGTGATAAGGTGCCGGATAGGCATTTCGCTTGCCCCGCGCTCGTAGCGCGCATACATGGTCTGCGATGTGCCCAGCACATGGGCTATCTGCGTCTGCGTTTTATCTGCGTCCTCGCGCAGGTTGCGTATCATGCGCATGTATTCCATTTGGCCCATTGAGAACACCGCCTTGGCCCCAGCGTATCATAATAAAGATATTTACTATTGATTTTAGTAAATATATTTACTATAATTCCCCTTGGGGCCGCGCGCTATTCAGCCCGGGCGGCACTGGAACACTGAAAGGGGGCGTGCCGCATGCCGCGCAGAAAAGGGCCGGGGCCGGGCATAGCGGCCGCCGTTGCGCTGGCGGCGGGGGCGGTGCTGTGCGGCGCTGTATGGGCGGGGCTGCGCTGCGTGCAGCTTTTATACGGCGCATAGCGTGGGCGGGCCTGAAGGCTTGCGCACTTTGGGGAAATATGGTGTAGTTTGGATATTCAATGCCGCATTATATGCGGCCCCTTTCCTGTTCTCCGGCAATGCCGGAGAAGCTGCCTTTCTCACACAGGAGGAAGCCGGGGCCAAAACCTGTGAAGGAGAGAAAAGGCATGAAAAAACGAAAACGGCTTTTGTGCAGCCTGCTGGCTATGGCACTGCTGGCGGGCGTACTGCCCGCAGCGCACGCGGCGGGAGGCGGCGTTCAAATTGGCGGAAGTGCGCTGGCCGAGGGGGAAAACAACATTGGCGGGGCACAGCCACGCTGGACACTGCGGCGGGCACGCTGGTGCTGGAAAATGTGACACTGGACGGCAGCCTTTCCATCCGGCCGGCTTCGGCCTTCACAGTCACCGTCTTGGGGGCAAATTTATTTGCCCCAGCCGAAGGGATAAGCGCCGACCGCGCAAACACACCCGCGCTGGCCATACGGCTGCAGCAGGGTTCATCCCTCACGCTGAGTGCATGGGGCGGTGCGAACGCTGTGTACTGCCCGGCGGGCAGCCTGACGGCGGCAGGCCCGGGCAGTCTGAAGGCGTCTTCTCAGGAATATCCCGCCCTGTAGGCACAGAAAGATATTGCCTTGGAAGATGGGGTGAAAGCCGGGGTAAGCTCCGGCAGCGAGGCCGTTTGTTCTGCATCCGGCGGCATTGCGGTGGATTCCGCCAGCCTGACGGCATGCTCGAAGGACGCTGCTGTTTTTGCCGAGGGCACCAGCACGGGTGGTGCGTGCCCCGACACCTCTGTGGTGCTGCGAAACAGCGAGGTAAGCCTGGACACCACGCAGGGGTGCGACGCCGTCTGGGCTGCGCAGGGCGGCATTCTGGTGGAGGACAGCACAGTCGATATCCAGACAAGGAAAGATGCGGACGGCGGGTATGCCCTGTATAGTGAGGGGAATATCACCATCCGCGGCGCGGGCACCCGGCTCACGGCGTCCAGCGCATACGGCATCGGGGCGTTGGAGAATATGGAGGTGGAAGCGGGCGCGCTGAATGCTTCCGCGTATGAGGGCAGCGCGTTCAGCGCAAGGGCCATGCACATCTCGGGCGGGCAGATACATGCCTATTCGGCAGCGGACTCTGCGCTGTGCACGACGGGCGGCACGCTTGCCGTCACAGGAGAGGGCGCCAGTGCCACTGCCGTGTCGGCAAACGCAAAAAACTGCTGTATACAGCTATGGCGACAGCGGCATCTATCTGGATGCGGATGTCAGCGCAGAAAACACAGCGGGCGGCAGGCCCTTTGAGGGCGTGGACAAAACGGCGGGCGCAGATGACGGCATCACGCTGGGCACAGGCTGCGAAGCGGTGGGTGTGAAGGTACACACTGTGCCGGAGGCCCCGGGAACTGCCTCGCAGGGGGGCGCTCCTGGTTCGTGCCGGAAGACGGCGGGCAGGCGCCGGGAAAGGTGACGGTGTGCCGCCGTGTGTGGGGCGCCCCGGTGTGGAGCTGGGCACAGGACTATTCTGCCGCCTGCGCCGCATTTACCTGTGAAAAGGATGCAGCCCACACGCGTACGGTGCAGGCTGTGGTGACCAGCGAAGCGCGCGGCGGCAGCACCGCTTACACTGCCACAGTTTCTTTTGAGGGCAAGACTTACACAGACGAAAAAACGGTGGCCGGCCAGCAGGACGGCGGCACGGGCAGCACACCGGCCCCCGCGCACAAGCCCAACCCCAAAACAGGCGTGTAAAACAAAAGACGGCCAGAAACGCGGCCCCGGTTTTGAAAACCGGGGCTGCGGCTTTCGCTGTGAAAAACGGCCCGCTTTGCAGGAGAACGGGCCGTGAAAAAAGACATCTGCTCCAAGCGCCTTGACATAAGAAAACACTGGTTTTGTGCTTAATAATTTTGGCGTTTAGCGCATTCAAAAAAGCCCGGCAATCCGGTTAGGATTGCCGGGCTTTTCACGCTGCTGTTCACACAAAATTGCCGGGCCAAAACTGCTTTGCACCTCTGAAGCGAAAATTGGGCCTGCAGAGCAAGGAAAAGTGCCGCAGGTACCCTTTGTGGCTGTCAGGGCGCTTTGACGATGCTGTGCGCCCCAATTCCTGTTTCAGAGGCAGTGCTTTTTTACGTCAACGCGCCTTTCAGCGCGGGGCTGTGCGGGCTGCCGTTCATAGCATCCTGCCCTGCGGGGCCGCCCATACTTCGCCGTGGGGCCTAACGTCGCCGAGACGCTCGCCATCCATTCAGAGAGGTGCGCCGCCCGTCAGACATTTCTGACAGCAAAGGCAAAACACCCCCTTTCGGGAGAGCGCCGCGCGGGCGGCACCGTGCTCAACAGGCTTGCAGCTTTACACAAGATATGCCCCAAACGGGGCGTGCAGCCGCCGCGGCCTCAGGGCGGGGCCTGCCCCCCCCCCCGCAGGGACGCCCTGTGCCCATTCAGAGAGGTGCGGGGCGGGCCGCCGTTCAGAGAACGACGCCCGCAGGGGCACGTACTTTGCGGGGCCCGTAAGGCTGCGCGCTTTACGCGCGGCTTTGTCCTTCACCCGTTTTTTGCGATGGGGGTATCGGTTGCCGCGCCGTGCCGTTCTATGGTATAATATGTCCACTTAACGAAGCCAAACGCAAGCGAAGGATAAGGCGAGTGGAACAGATGCCACACACTTAACGGGGCCAGGCCGAGAGGCGAAGGGCGGGTTTCGTGAATGTGGCATGATGTGTCCGCTTAGCGAACCTAAGTGCAGGCGAAGGATAAGCCTGGTGGAGCAGCTGCCGCGCGCTTTCTGAACGCGAACGGCAATGGAAGGCGCGGGTTTATTCGGTGCGGCATGGTTCGGCAGAATTTTGGCGGGCACCCTGCGCGGTGTGCACAGGGGCGCCTGTAAAAAAGAGGGCGCAGCATGGAAAAAAGGGAACGAAAAAAGCTGTTCTGGCAGACATATCTGCCAGGCGCGGTGCTGGCCGCGGCAGTGCTGGGCGCTGTGGCGGCCTTCGGCGGGCGCGGCACGGCCGCCTTCGCCCTTGGGGGCGGCGCGGGCCTTGCGGCGGCGCTGGCGGCGCACGCCTGCCTGTTCCGCGCATGGGGCGCGGCGCCGGACGTGCAGGGCGTGGTGTGCTGGTATCTTCTGCGGCTGGGCATTGTGTTCGGCG
>ENA-ORTH01001757-ORTH01001757.1-human-gut-metagenome-genome-assembly--contig:-NODE-1757-length-20410-cov-4.603586_pt1 | contig 20410 bp, 16 predicted proteins | sample MGYA00241914_ERZ509192 | MGnify/ENA primary metagenome ERZ509192 (study PRJEB26280, sample SAMEA2338826) | human gut metagenome | biome: human gut; feature: human-associated habitat; material: faeces... | reverse complement strand
AATATTTCCGTATACAACTGCGCTCTTCTATGCTAAGATGATGGCAGTTCATACAGCTCCCTCCAGTGGTTTGGTTGTGCGGTTACTCCATTCTGCCACCGGGGGGCTGTATGAACTTCTTTCCTTTTCCCTTAAGTGTTGCTCTTGACAGTATCATTCACCTAAGACGCAAAAACAGGGCCCGGTTTCCCGGGCCCTGTTCAGCTGCCGGCCCGGAGATCCGGGCCTGTCTGAGAGGGAGCTTAATGAACAAACATCATGGTGCCCGTGAGAATCACGACACTGATGATGCCAATGACAAGAATCGCCTTCCAGGCAAATTTCAGCCAGGTGCTGTACTGCACACGCGCCAAGGCCAGGCCGCCCATGATGGCACCGCTGGTCGGGGTGAACAGGTTTACAAGGCCGTTGCCGCCGCAGCAGATCTGCACCATCACTTCAGGGCTGAAGCCCAGCTGCTGGGCAAGCGGGCCCATGATGGGCATAGAGGCGGAAGCCATGCCGGAAGAGGACGGGATGAGGAAGCTGAGCGCAATGTAAAGCAGGTAGCTCAGCGGCGCAAACACAATGGCAGGCATGCCTTCCAGTGCATTTGCAGCAGAAGCCAGAATGTAATCGCGCAGGCCGGTGTCGCCCATCAGCACAGACACGCCGCGGGCCACAGCAATAACCATCACAACGCTCATCATGTCGCCGGCGCCGGAGAGGAACGTATTCACGATTTCGCTCTCGCTCAACTTGCCCACGATGCCGATGAGAATGGCAAGGAACAGGAACCATGTGGTGGCCTCCTGGAAATACCACTCGCCGAGCGGCAGGCCCGTAAAGAAAGCAGACCAGCCCTCAAACGCAGTAATGCCGAAGCTGCCCCAGGGGATGAAGCCAATGACCATCACCACAAATGCAGCCGCGAAAATGATAAGGCAGGCTTTCTGCGTGCCGGAAAGCTTCGCGTCAGCCGCAATCTCTTTTTCACCGTAGGCAGCCTTGGCGTCCTCGATTTCCTGCAGAGACAGAATAGTGGAGCCCTTGTTGGCCTTCACCTTTTTGGCGTAGCTCATCACGAACAGGATGGCAACCACAAGGGCGGCCAGCCACAGCGCGATGCCCAGAGGGATGATGATAGCCTGGTTCACTTCAATGCCAATGCTGGTGAGTGAGTCGATACATGCGCCCACAGCAAACGGGTTTACCGTAGAGCCCAGGCAGCCCACGCCGGCGCCCAGCAGCACAATGGCTGCGCCCACCAGCGGGTCGAAGCCGGCCGCAAACATGGTGGCCGCAAGCAGCATGTAGAACGGCACCGTTTCTTCACACATGCCGTATGTAGTGCCGCCGATGGAGAAAATGGTCATCAGCACGGGGATGAGCCACAGCTCTTTGCCGTGCAGGCTGCGCACCAGAACCTGAATGCCGGTGTCCAGCGCGCCCGTCTTCGTCATGATGGCCAAAAAGCCGCCCAGCACCATAACGAACACGCACACATCCAGCGCATCGGCAAAGCCGCGCACCGGGGCCATGGTAAAGCTGCTCAGGTTGGCGGCCACAACGCCGCTTTCCGGGGCAACCATCGAGACGATGATAGATGCCAGCGCCACCACCAGCAAAATAATAAACAGGATGGTAAACGACGATAGCATCTTTTTCGCTTTTTTCTTGGTATCAGCCATTTTTCTCTCCTCCTCATAAGAAGATCATTAAAAATATTGCTGCGCCTTATTTGCGGATGATGGTGCCCGTGGCGCCGCTCAGCGCCTCTTTGGCACGCTTCAGGGAGGTAATCAGCGCAGTGCCGCCGGATTTATTGTTCTGCACAAAGTCAAGGCAGGCCTCCACCTTCGGAAGCATGCTGCCGGGCGCGAAGTGGCCTTCCGCAATATACTGCTTGGCCTCCTCCACGTTCATCTCGGCAAGCTCCTTCTGGTCGGGCTTGTTGAAGTTGATGCACACACGGTCCACCGCGGTGAGAATCACCAGCATGTCGGCATCGATGTCCAGGGCCAGCTTCGAAGAAGAACGGTCCTTATCAATCACAGCCGCCACGCCGCACAGGCCGTCGGGCGTCTCTACAACGGGGATTCCGCCGCCGCCCACGGTGATGACAACGTCACCAGCCGCAACCAGCTGTTCTACCACTTTCAGTTCCACAATGCGCGTGGGCAGGGGGCTGGGCACCACACGGCGCCAGCCGCGGCCGGCGTCCTCCACAAAGGTGTAGCCCTTTTCGGCCACAATTTTGTCGGCGTCCTCTTTGGAATAGAACGAGCCGACAGGCTTCGTGGGCTTCTGGAAAGCGGGGTCGTCCTCCGACACCACCATCTGCGTCACAACGCTGGCGCACTCCTTGTCAATGCCGCGCCGGGCAAGCTCGCGCTGGATGGCCTGCTGCAGATGATAGCCGATATAGCCCTGGCTCATGGCGCCGCACTCGGGGAACGGCATTGCCGGCGTTTTGCCGCCGTTGTTGGCGGAAAACTCCATCGCCAGGTTGATCATGCCCACCTGCGGGCCGTTGCCGTGGCCCACCACGACGTCGTAGCCCTCTTCCACAAGGTCTACAATGGTGCTGGCAGTCTCTTTTACAAGCTCCAGCTGTTCCTCGGGGGTATTGCCTAAGGCGTTACCCCCGAGGGCGATGACTAACTTTTTATTGCTCATGGCCTATCGCACAGCTCCTTAAAACCTTATTTCAGCGTGGCGTACATAACAGCCTTGATGGTGTGCATGCGGTTTTCAGCCTCATCGAACACCTTGGACTGCTTGGACGTGAACACCTCGTTGGTAACTTCCATCTCAGGAATGCCGAACTTCTCGTTGATGTCGCGGCCGATGGAGGTGTTGAGGTCGTGGAAGGAGGGCAGGCAGTGCATGAAGATGGCGTTCGGGTCGGCATTAGCCATAACTTCCTTGTTCACCTGGTACGGCTTCAGCAGCTTGATGCGCTCGGCCCACACGCTGTCGGGCTCGCCCATGGACACCCAGATGTCCGTGTAGATGACGTGGGCGCCCTTGGTGCCTTCCTTCACGTCGTCTGTGAGAGTGATGGTACTGCCGTTCTCAGCGGCAATGGCCTTGCAGGTTTCCACCAAATCTGCGGCGGGCATCTGCTCCTTCGGGCCGCAGGCCACAAAGTTCACACCCAGCTTGGCGCACACCACCATCAGGCTGTTGGCCACGTTGTTGCGGGCGTCGCCCATGAACACGAACTTCAGGCCTTTGCAGTTGCCGAAGTTCTCTTCCACCGTCAGCATGTCAGCCAGCATCTGCGTGGGGTGGAAGGCGTCCGTCAGGCCGTTCCACACGGGCACGCCGGAGTCACGGCTCAGCTGCTCGACAAGGTCCTGGTCGAAGCCGCGGTACTCGATGCCGTCATACATGCGGCCCAGCACCTTGGCGGTGTCCTCAATGCTCTCTTTCTTGCCCATCTGGCTGGAGCCCGGGTCCAGGAAGGTGACGCCCATGCCCAGGTCCATGCCGGCTACTTCAAACGCGCAGCGCGTGCGGGTAGAGGTTTTTTCAAACAGCAGGACGATGTTCTTGCCCTGCAGGTAGCGGTGCGGGGTATTGGTTAGCTTCAGGCGCTTGAACTCCTTCGAAAGCTCCAGCATATAACGAATTTCCGCCGGGGTGAAATCCAGCAGTTTCAGAAAGCTTCTCCCACTCAAACTAACAGCCATGATTACATTTTCCTTTCTTTTCCTTTGTTTTCAATTTCCAAAGCCAGCGGGGGCGCACAGCCCCCGCCCGGCAGGACAAAGCGATGTTTTCCGTGAAGCCCTGCTCAGTCTTCACGGATGAGCGGCATGCTCATGCAGCGGGGGCCGCCGCGGCCACGGCTCAACTCCGCAGAGGGCATCTCCAGCACCTTCAGGCCAGCTTCGCGCAGGATAGCATTGGTCACATCGTTGCGCTCGTACACAACAATAACGCCCGGGGCGATGCACAGCGTGTTGGAGCCGTCGTTCCACTGCTCGCGCTCGGCAGCAATGGTGTCGCCGCCCGCGCACTGAATCAGCGTCACCTTGGGCAGGCCCAGGTACTTGGCCAGGATATTCTCCAGCGTGTCGTCTATCTCGCGCACCTTCAGCTCGTCATCCGCGCCCGGCGTGATTTCGAACACCTGAAGGGGCCCAAGGATGCCCGGGTGCACGGTGAACTTATCCACGTCAATCTGGGTGAACACGGTGTCCAAGTGCATAAACGCGCGGCTGTTGGGAATGTTGAACGCCAGCACGGTGTTGATGGTGGAATCTTCGCTTGCAAAGATGTTGCGGGCGATCATGTCGATGGCATCCGGCTCGGTGCGCTGGGAAATGCCGATAGCCAGCACCTTGTCGTTCAGGTTCAGAATATCGCCGCCCTCGATGTGGAAGGGGTTGTAGCGGTCGAAGAACTTCGTCACATGGCCCTTGAAATCGGGGTGATAGTTGAAGATATATTCGGCGTAGATGGTCTCGCGGTTGCGCGTGACGGAATACATCCTGTTCAGGCTGACGCCGTTGCCGATGGAGGCGAACGGGTCACGCGTGAAATAGAGGTTGGGCATCGGGTCGATGATCAGCTTGCTGGGCTCGCTGACAAGGTCTACCAGAGAGTTCTCGGCGTCCACGTCGAACTCGTTCAGGTTCACGCCTTCCATTGTCTTCAGCACAAGCTCTTTGCTGTCCTTAATCTTGTCCAGATGATCGTAAACAATCTTCTGCCAGTGCTTGGTGCGGATGCCGGCCTCGCTGATGAACTGCTCAAGGAATTTCTTGCGCACGGCGGGGTCTGCGTCCAGCACTTCTGCCATCAGGTCTTCCAGATACACCACTTCCACGCCGTTCTCGCGCAGGATTTCGGCAAAGCGGTCATGCTCGGCCTGGGCCACCTTCAAAAAGGGAATATCGTCAAACAGAAGACGTTCCAGCGTATCGGGCGTCAGGTTCAGCAGTTCCTTGCCCGGCCTGTGAAGAAGTACTTTTTTGAGCGGCTTTATCTCGCTCGTTACATGGATACCAACCATTGTCTTGTCCTCCTGTCAAATGAATATATTCTGCCCCGGCCCCTGTCAAAAGCCGCAGGCATTATGACTCGCTGTGTGAAAAAGCAGCACGCCACGCGTGCACTCATGGCGCCGCGCCCTTCCACAGTTTCTGAGTTTCTGAATCCATTATAGCGCATCCTGTTCGGCGAAGGGGATTTTTGACGCCATTTTTATTGTAAAAAGCCCTATTTTCTCTATGTTGGGTGCATAGATTTTAGGACATTTTGTTCAAGGTGTACAAACTACGCATCAGATGTTTGCCATGTGCGCCAAAATGTATGGTTCCCCGCTTTGCCTGGCATATGCCTGTGCAGCATGCACTCCGGGCAGAAAGCCGGGCGCCTCGCGGCAGCGAAAGGCATTTAAGCCTTGTGTTTTCTCATTATAATGAGTATAATAGATAAAACGTGTCGCAATGGCAGAAAACGCGGCGCCGTCTGCTTTGAGGGGCAGGCGAAAAACACAAAAGTGAGGAGAAGCCACATGAACAACATTGAACAGAGCCTGACAAGCGCGATTACCAAGGCTGTGAACGACGTCTACGGCATGGAGCCGCAGGCGGGCCTGGTGATGGTGGAGATTCCCAAGGACACCGCGAACGGTGACTATTCCACGAACATCGCCATGAGGCTTCCGAAGCTTGTGCATAAGGCCCCACAGGAAATTGCGAAGGCCATTGTGGAAAAACTGGAGCAGAGCCTTGACAATGTGGACAAGATTGAAATCGCGGGCCCCGGCTTCATCAACTTCCGCATGAAAAAAGCGGCCATTTCCAGCGTTATCAACACAGTGCTGGAAAAGGGCGCAAAGTATGGCCAGAACTATTCCGGCAAGCGCGAAAGCGTGCTGGTGGAATATGTTTCCGCGAACCCCACGGGCAACCTGCACCTGGGCCACGCGCGCGGCGCGGTGTGGGGCGACTGCATGTGCCGCCTGATGAAGGCCAGCGGCTATGATGTGCTGCGCGAATACTACATCAACGATGCCGGCCACCAGATGTGGGTGTTTGGCCAGAGTGTATATGCCCGCTACTGCGAGCTGTTCGGCAAGACAGATTACCCCGTGCCCGAAGACGGCTACCACTCGCCGGATATCATCGACATCGCCAGAGAGATAAAGGAAAAGGAAGGCGACAAGTGGCTGAACGCCGCTGAAGAGGACGCCGTCAAGTTCTTCAAAATGGAAGGCTACCACATTCAGCTTGCCAAGATAGAGCAGGACCTGCACGAGTTCGGCTGCGATTTCGACAGCTGGGTGAGCGAGCAGTGGATTGTGGACGAGGGCCGTGTGGACGAAGTGCTGCCCGTGTTTGAAAAGAAGGGCCTGATGTATGAAGAGGACGGCGCGGTGTGGCTGCGCACCTCGCAGTTCGGTGATGACAAGGACCGCGTGCTGAAAAAGAAGGACGGTGCCTACACCTACCTGACGCCGGATATCGCCAACCACATGTTTAAGTACGAGCGCGGCTACACCAAGCTCATTAACCTGTGGGGCGCAGACCATCACGGCTATATCCCCCGCATGAAAGCTGCCATCGCAGCCCTGGGCCACGACCCCAAGAGCCTTGACATTGTGCTTATCCAGATGGTGCGCCTTGTAGAGAACGGCCAAGAGGTGAAGATGTCCAAGCGTACGGGCAACGCCGTCACCATCCGCGAGCTGCGCGAAGATATTGGCAACGACGCCACGCGCTATTTCTTTGTAGAGCGCGCGGTGGACACGCACATGGATTTCGACTTGGGCCTGGCCCGTTCGCAGACCAGCGACAACCCTGTGTTCTATGCCCAGTATGCCCATGCGCGCATCTGCTCGGTGCTGCGCCAGGCGCCCGCGGTGCAGCCGCGTGAAACATACAATTTGCTGGGCAGCGAAAAGGAGACGGCCCTGCTTAAGCATATTGCCGCCTTCACCGACACGGTGGCCGACGCCGCCGCCACCTATGCGCCCAATAAAATCTGCAACTATGTGCAGAAGCTGGCGCAGTATTTCCACAGCTTCTACGGCGCGCACAAAATTCTGGGCAACGACGATGCAGAGCTGACAAACCAGCGCCTTGCTCTCCTGCAGGCCACCAAAATCACGCTGGCAAACGCCCTTGACCTCATTGGCGTGAGCGCGCCTGAAAAAATGTAACAGCGCGGCTCTGCCGCGCCCCTCTGTGCCCCGGCCGCTGGTGCGGGCGGGGCACAGCCGTCCCCGCGGAGCCCGGCCCCGCCAGGCAGCGCGGCAAGGGGGTGCTGCGCCCTCTTCCCTGCCTGTGCATCCAAGGCACATCCATGCGCAAAGGAGGCCCTTTTGCAATGGGCAATCAAATTACCGAGATACAGGACCAGTACTGCTCCAGCTATGACAAGCGGAAGCTGTGCAGCTTCGATATCGAATACATCGACACGCCCACAAAACCCCTTATCCATCAGGCGGCGCGCTATCTGTTCTTTACAAAAGGGCACGGCCGCATGACGGTGGACAGCAAAAGCTATGAAATAGGCCCGCATACGTTCGTAGCCATCCTCCCATGGGAGATTACTGAAATCACTGCGGTGGATGCGCCGCTGGAGTTCTTCAAAATCATCTATAACTCCGATTTCATCAACAACACCATCAAGTTTGGCTACAACACGGGCAACAACTTTTTCAACATTCTCTCCAGTGTGCAGGGCACGCCCATTGTGCAGTGCACGGAAGAAGAGGCCGCCGTCATCCTGCGCGTGTTAAACGAGATAAAAAGCGAGACGGGCATTGAATCCATTCTGGATGTGCCCGAAGAGCGCGAGCTTTCGAACGTGTATGTGACAAACAAGCTGATGGAGCTGCTCATCCACTTCACCCGCTTTTCGCGCAAGCGCGAGTGCCGCAATGAAAAGGGCGATTCCATCGAGCTGGACGAGCGCGGCGCCATTTTCAAATACATCTATTCGCATCTGAACCAGAAGCAGACCTTGAGCGAGCTTTCCAGCCTGTTTTACATGAGCGAGTCGTCCATCAGCAAATATGTGATGGACGTGACGGGCCTCACCTTCAGCGACCTTGTGAACGAGATGCGCATTGTAAAGATGATGGACCTTTTGATGTACACCGACATGACGCTGAACGAGCTGGCCGAGCTGACGGGCTTTGTGGATGCCTCGCATGTGCTGAAGGTGTTTTCGGCGCGCACGGGCGTGACGCCCAAGGAGTACCGCAAAATATACGCGGGCACCAACAACCTGTTCAAAGAGCGCGAAAAAAGCGTAAGCTTTGAGGTGTTCAACTATATCTACCACAATTTTCAGGAGGATTTGAAAATTCAGGCCGTGGCCGACAAATTTGGCGTGACGGTGGTGGAGCTGAACCGCATTCTGCTGTTTCAGGCAGAGCGCAATTTTGAAGATTTTTTGAACTACCTGCGCGTGAACAAGGCGTGCGAGCTGATGCTCTCCACCAGAATGAGCATCACAGATATCGCCATAGAGGTGGGCTACAACACGGTGAAAACGTTCAGCCGCAATTTTGTGAAGCTGAAAAGCATGACGCCCGCCACGTTCCGCAAGCACATCATCCTGCAGCACGGCGGCGAAAGCATACCGGAAGGGCAGTCTGCCGTATGACGCGGCGCCGTGCCCGCCGCGTGCCGGGGCGCCGCCAAGGGGAGGCTTTTGTTTGGAGAAGGTAAAAAGCATCAAGGATATTGCCCGCATGGCCGGTGTTTCCACGGCCACCGTCTCGCGCGTGATCAACCAGAACGGGCGTTTTTCCAAAGAGACAGAGGCGCGCGTGCGGCGCATCATCCGCGAGACCGAGTATGTGCCCAACATGAGCGCCAAGGGCCTGCGCACCAGCCGCACGCGCGTGGTGGGCATTATTGTGCCGGACATCACCAACCCCCACTTTGCCAGCCTTGTGCTGAAGCTGGAGATCAATCTGTTCCAGCGCGGCTATTCGTGCCTTATCTGCAACACAAATGAATCGGAAAAGCTGGAGCGCAAGCACATCCAGTCTCTTTCTGCCCAAAACGTCAGCGCCATTGTGCTGATCTCCGGCACGCGCAACTACTCCGAGCTGGACACGCTGCCGGTTGTCTATGTGGACAGGCCCTCCCGCAGCATGGATACCAGCTGCATCATGATAGAATCGGATAACGAGCAGGGCGGCTACCTTGCCACAAAAGAGCTGCTGGAGGCCGGCTGCCGGCGCATCGTGATTTTGAAATGCCTGGGCAACGATACAAACCAGCTGGCCCGCTACACGGGGTTCCAGCGCGCGCTGGCGGAATACGGCCTGAGCGAACGGGAAGACATGTTCGTAAACCTCACGGAGGTATCTGCCGAAACGGCCCATGCCGCCGTATCTCAGTTGCTTGCACAGGGGCTCGCCTTCGACGGCGTCATGTGTACCACGGACACCATCGCCGCAGGCGCGCTCATCGCCCTGCGGGAGCACGGCCTGCAGGTGCCGCGCGATGTGCTTATCACCGGCTTTGACGACAGCCAGCTTGCCGCCGCCTGCGGGCCGGGCATCACCAGTGTGCACCAGGACGTAGCCCGCATGGCCCAGCTGGCCATAGAGCTTTTGATGCAGATGCTGCGCGGCGACCAGCCGCGCCAGCACTATTATCAGCTTCCCGTTTATCTGACGCGCCGCTGCTCTACCTGCCGGTAATGCGTTTTTTGTGTTTTCTCTTCTCTGCTTTCTGCCCTGCACGCGTCCGTTGTACGGCCCGCGCGGGGCCTTCTTTTTTTTGGGGGGCAGCGCCGGCACAGGCCGCTCTGCCTTTTTGCTCCGCCGCCGGGTACAGAGGGCATTTTGTCACCAAATTGTTTTTATTTGCAGGTATTTTGCACAATTTGAGCAATCGTTTACCCATCATTGTGATGAAAATAGAACATCTATGTTGACTTTTATTTTGCAAAACAATATGATAGCAATTGAGAAAACGATTACTCGTCAGCCAGATGGGAATCGTAACCGGCCAAACCGGCCGGAAAATATTTTAACTATGGAGGAGATAACATGAAAAAAGCATTTGCCCTTCTTCTGGCGCTTGCACTGGCCCTGACGATGGTGGCCTGCGGCGGCGCCCCTGCTTCCACGCCCGCCTCCGGCTCTGCGTCTACCCCTGCGGCCAGCGTTGGCACCACCGAGGGCGACGCCGAATACGCCGTTGTTCTGAAGGTTCTGTCCAGCCAGTTCTGGCAGAGCATGCGCGATGGCATTGAGGCCAAGGCCGAAGAGCTGGGCATCAAAGTGGACATTTACGCCGCGAACACGGAGGATGACGTGGAGGGCCAGGTTTCCCTTCTGGAAAACGCCATCTCCAAGGGATACAAGGCCATTGGCGTAGCCCCCATTTCGAACGTGAACCTGAACAACGCCATTGCCGATGCCACCGCGAAAGGCATCAAAATCGTGAACATTGACGAACGCGTTGACATGGACGCTCTGGCAGAACTTGGCGGCGCTTGCTGTGCTTATGTTGCCACCGATAACGTGAAGGTTGGCCAGATGGGCGCCGAATACCTCATTGAGCAGATTGGCGGCGAGGGCGAAGTGGCCATTGTGGAAGGCAAGGCCGGCGCAGTTTCCGGCGAGAACCGCCGCGATGGCGCGAAAGCCGCTTTTGAAGAGGCCGGCCTTACCATTGTGGAAAGCCAGCCCGCCGACTGGGACCGCACCAAGGCCTATGACCTTGCCACCAACTATATCACCGCCCACCCCGACCTGAAGGCCATTTACTGCTGCAACGACACCATGGCCATGGGCGTGCAGGAGGCCGTGGAAGCCTCCGGCAAGGATATCAAGGTGTGCGGCACAGACGGTAACGACGATGCCATCCAGTCTGTCGCGGACGGCAAGCTGTGCGCTACCGTTGCGCAGGACCCCGCGGCCGTAGGCGCCAAGGGCCTGGAGCTGATGGTTGAAGCCGTGGAAAACGATGCCGCCATGGAGCCGGGCGCGGAAGTTCCCGCCACAGGCATTGACGCCATCCTGATCACGGTGGACAACGCCTCCGAATACCTTGCCTGATTTGAAAAAAACTCTTTGAACGTTCCCGGCCATGCGGCAAAGCCGCATGGCCGGGCCCTGTAAAAAGGTGCTGCGAGCGATGCGCGCCGCCGAAATTTTCCGGCCGGGGGGCGCGCCCTGCTGACAGCATCTTGTCTGCACACAGCACATGGAAAAGGAGGAAACACGATGGAACCCATCGTACAGATGAGCGGCATCACCAAGCGGTTTCCAGGCGTAGTCGCGCTGGACCATATCAACTTTGATGTGCGCCCGGGTGAAGTACATGTCCTTTTGGGGGAAAACGGCGCCGGAAAATCGACCCTGATGAAAGTGCTCAGCGGCGTGTACACGCCCGATGAGGGCACAATTTGCCTGAATGGAAAAAAGCACAAGCGCCTCACCCCGCACCTTTCCGCAGAAGGCGGCATCAGCATCATTTATCAGGAACTGAGCGTGGTAAACTGGCTGGATATCCGCGAAAATATCTTTATGGGGCGCCTTCCCATGAAAAAGGTCGGCCCGCTTTCTGTGGTAAATTACGCTGAAATGGACAAGAGAACCAAAGAGCTTTTGGAAAAGGTGAACCTTGGCCACAGAAAGCCCACCACCCCGGTGAGCGAGCTGAGCATCAGTGAAAAGCAGATGGTAGAAATAGCCAAGGCCGTGGCCTTCAACGCCAGGGTTATTGTGATGGATGAGCCAACCTCCAGCCTGACGGAGGAAGAGGTACAGCGCCTGTTCGCCATTATCCGCCAGCTTCGCAGCGAGGGCAAGGGCATTGTGTTCATCTCGCACAAGCTGTCTGAAATAGCCCAGATAGGCGACCGTATCACCATTATGAAGGACGGCGGCTATGTGGGCACATACCAGGTGGCAGACCTTACCACCGACGACATGATACGTCTGATGGTGGGCCGCGAAATAAAGGGTACCTACCAGCACGCGCCGGAAGAGAACTTCCAGTTTGGTGAGGTTATCTTCGAATGCCGCAACCTCACGCGCAAAGACAGGCGCTGCAAAGATATCTCTTTCCAGCTTCGCCGCGGCGAGATACTGGGCTTTTCCGGCCTTGTGGGGGCCGGGCGAAGCGAGGCCATGTGCGCCATTTACGGCGCCGCGCCAAAAATTTCGGGCGATATCATCCTTCACGGGAAAAAGCTCTCTATCAAAAGCCCGTATTCAGCGCTACGCCAGGGCATTGGCCTTGTGACGGAAAACCGGCGCGAAACAGGCTTTTTCCAGAACTTTTCAAACAAGCGCAACATCTCCATCGCCTATCAGCTGAAAAACTCCTCGCTGGACGGCCTTGGCGGCTTCACCAACGAAAAGCAGGAGCAGGCCATTGCGGAAAAGCAGCGCGAGGATATTCAAATTAAATGCGCCTCGCTGGACCAGCTCACCTCAGAGCTTTCCGGCGGCAACCAGCAAAAGGTCATTCTGGGCAAGTGGATGGCTTCGAACGTGAAACTGCTGATTTTTGACGAGCCCACCAAAGGTATTGACGTGGGCACCAAAAGCGAGATATATAAGCTGATGCGCGGCCTTGCCGACAACGGCATCGGTGTCATCGTGGTATCCAGCGAAATGACGGAGCTGCTTGGCCTGTGCGACCGCATTGCGGTGATGGCTGAAGGCAAGATCACCGCTGTTTACGACGCCGCCGAAGCCACCGAAGAAAAGCTGGCCAAAGCCGCCACCTCAGAGGCCAGCCAAAGCGCCTGATGAGATAGGAGGAACGGAAATTGAAAACACTGCAGAATAAAAAGTTCACTTTCAGCGACTACTGGGATCGCTACAGCACCATCACCATTCTTGTCATTATGGTGGCCGTATTCGGCGCTCTGCGCCCCAACAGCTTTCTCACAAGCAGCAACCTCATCAAAATCATGGAGCAAAGCTCTATTACCATCCTGCTGGGCTTGGGCGAGTTCTTTGCCATCCTGCTGGGCGGCATCGACTTGAGCGTCAGCTCCACCATGGCCCTTTCCGGCGCACTGACCGCGCAGCTGATGGTAAACGCCGGGCTTCCGCCCATCGTTGCCATTCTTATTGGCGTTGTTGTGTTCGGCGCGGCCATCGGCATGGTAAACGGCTTCCTTGTCACAGCAACCGGTCTGCCGCCCTTCATCATTACGCTTGGCACGCAGGCCATTCTGCGCAGCCTTGTGTACATTGTTACAGATGCCCGCGCCGTTTCCGGCCTGCCCGCATCGTTCTCGAAAACCATGGGCGGCAAGCTGTTCAGCTTTATCCCCGTGCCCATTCTGGTTGCTGTGGTGACGGCTATTATCCTGACGTTTTTCACGGCCAAGCTGCAGGCCGGGCGCAACCTGTATGCGCTGGGCGGCAACTCTCAGTCTGCCTGGTATGCGGGCATCACGGTGAAAAAGCACACCATCCTCGCCTTTGGCATTTCCGGCGTATGCGCAGCGCTGGCCGGCATGGTAAACATCGCCCGCCTTGCCGCGGCCGAACCCAACGCGGGCACCGGCTATGAAACCTACGCCATCGAGGCCGTTATCATCGGCGGCGCATCGTTCTTCGGCGGCGTGGGCAAAATTCCCAAAGTTATTATCGGCGGCCTGATCATCGGCGTTATCAACAACGGCCTGAACATGGTGGGCGTTTCAAGCTATTACCAGCAGCTGGCCATGGGCTGCCTGCTGATTCTGGCCGTAACGCTGGACCGTTTCTTTGGCGCCAGCCGCAAGAACTGAGCTGCCTGTTTTCATCATTCCAAGGAGGTTTACTTTTATGAGGCCTGAATTTACCGCCAGCCTGATGTGCATGGATTTTCTGGATATCAAACACCAGATAGAGGTGCTGGATGAGGAACTGGACGGCTACCATATCGATATTATGGACGGCCACTACTGCAAAAACATCACCCTGAGCCCCGATTTTATGAAGGCGTGCGCCCGCGTGGCAAAAAAGCCTATGGACGTACACCTGATGACCACAAACCCCAACGACTGGATAGACGCCTGCGCCGCAGCGGGGGCTGCCATGATAAGCCCGCATGCAGAGACCATCAATACCGACTGCTTCCGCACACTGAACCGCGTCCGCGACGCTGGCTGCCAGGTGGGCGTCACACTGAACCCCGCCACCCCGCTTTCGTATTGCCAGCATTATCTGAACCGTATAGACGTGCTGACGCTGATGACCGTGGATGTGGGCTATGCCGGCCAGCCCTTCATTGAAGAGATGCTGGAAAAAATTGCGCAGGCGGCGCGCCTGCGCGAAGAAAACGGCTGGCATTACAAAATTATGATAGACGGTTCGTGCAACAAAAAAACGTTCCGCAAGCTTTATGAGGCCGGGGCCGATGCGTTCATCCTCGGCTCTTCCGGACTGTTCTCTTTGGATGCAGATTTGAAGACGGCATGTGATACAATGAAAAGGCAGTTTGAACAAGAAACTGGCTTAAAACGGTGAATTGGAGGGCGTCATCATGACGACAACACAGCGCCCGGTACTTGGCATTGACATCGGGGGCACCAATATGCGCTTTGCCCTTGTGGATAACTCGCTTGCTCTGTCTGCGTACGAGCAGCACAGCACGCAGGCTGTGTTTGCGGGCAAAACGCGGCCCACGGAAAAGCTGGCGGCGCAGATACGCGATTATTGCACACGCCATCTGAACGGTGGCGCGCCTGCGGCTGTTTCCATTGGTTTTCCTTCCACCATCAACCGCGCGCGCACGGTGGTGGTGCAAACGCCGAACATCGCCGGCATCCCGGACGATTACGCCGTGGTGCAGGAGCTGGGCGGCGCGCTGGGTTTGCCCGTGTACATCAACCGCGATGTGAACAACCTGCTCCTGTTTGATGTAGAAGACCTTGGCCTAACAGATTGCGGCTGTGTGACGGGCATCTACTTCGGCACCGGCATCGGCAACGCCGTGATGGTGGACGGAAAACTTTTGCTGGGGCGCAACGGCACAGCCGCCGAGCTGGGCCACCTGCCTGTGTACGGCAACCGGCGCATCTGCAAATGCGGAAACCCAAGCTGCCTGGAAACGGTCGTCTCCGGCATTGCGCTGGAGGCCATTCAGGCCGAGCATTTCCCGCAGACGCCTATCAAGCAGTTGTTTGCCCGGCATATGGACGCCCCTGTGATGCAGGCTTTTCTCGAGGGCATGGCGCAGGTGGTTGCCCTCGAAGCAAATTTGTTCGACCCGGACTGCATGGTGCTGGGCGGCGGCCTTTTGCAGATGGAGGGCTTCCCGCGCGGGCGCATGGAGGCGCTGGTCCACCGCTATGCCCGCAAACCCTACCCGGAACGGAACCTGCAGCTGGTCTATTCGCGCCCCAACCAGCAGAACGGCCCCGTGGGCGCGGCCATCTATGCCCGTAAGCGCATGGCAGACGCGCAGTATCTGTAAGCGCAGGCCTGCACCACAAAGCAAAAAGCACTGCATGCCCCCGGCTGCCTGCTGGCACCGAGGGCGGGCGGCCGTTATATAAACAGGAGGTTTTCGCCATGAAACTTGCAATTGGGAACGACCATGTGGCCGTGGAGATGAAACGGGAGATAAAGGCATATCTGGAGGAAAAGGGCATTGAGGTGCTGGACGTTGGCACCAACAGCACCGAGCGCTTCCACTACCCCATCAGCGGCTACCGCGTGGCCAGGCTTGTGGCAGACGGCGCTGTGGACGGCGGCGTGCTCATCTGCGGCACAGGCGTGGGCATTTCGCTGGCCGCAAACAAGGTGCGCGGCATCCGCGCCTGCGTGTGCAGCGAGCCGTACACCGCCCGCCTTTCCAAGCAGCACAACAACTCCAACATCATTGCCTTCGGCGCGCGCGTCATCGGCATCGAGACTGCCAAGATGATTGTGGACGAGTGGCTGGCGGCCAGCTATGAGGGCGGGCGCCACCAGACGCGTGTGGACATGATAAGTGAAATAGAGCAGACCGGCGCCCTGCGCGCCGCCGGGGAATAAGCTCGGGCGCCCCGGCAAAGCCGGGCGCTGGGTAAACCCCGGAAGGGCATCACACCGGCAGGGCCCGCGAGGCGCTGGAAAGCTGCCATTGCATCACTTGCCCCACACCTAACCGTTCATAAACAGACACTTCGTGTACAAAACCGTCCTGTACGTTGCAAGAAGCTTGCCATGATATTCTTCCCGCTTCGCTTAACGCTTGAGAGGAAAGTTTTCACTCTTCCCAGCAGAACGGAGGGGCTTGTTTTGCGAAAGTATATGAAAAAGGCGTCCGCCAGACGGCGGATGCCCTTTTATTTTTATTGTGTAAAGAACCCTCTGGCCTGCATGCCCCACAAAAAGCTTTGGCCCAGGCTGCCGGACAGAGCAGGCCGCCGGCGGCGCTCTTCCGAAGGTTCTTTTATAAAAGCGGCCCCGCCTGTTTGCAAGCTGAAGGGCAGGTGATACAGCCGAAGGCTGTTTTCATGCGGCCCGCGGCTGTTGCCGGCAGTTTACTTTTCGGGGCCTGCGCGCGCCGTGCGCCGCCCTGGCCCTGCCGGGCCCTGCGCTACACCTGCACGGCCCCCAGCGGCCGCACGGCTGCGGCCTGCGCGCCGCGCCAGGGCAGCGAGGCCAGAAACGCGCGCACGCGGCGCACATATTCGCCGTGCGCCACGGCATAGCTCATGGCGTGGCGCGCGCCCGGCACCAGCCAAAGCTGCTTTTGCGCGGCGCAGGCCTCATACAGCGCACGGCCCATCCATGTGGGCACAAAGGTATCCTCTTCGCCGTGGATGAACAGCACTGGCACGCGGATGTGCTGCACAGCGGCCAGCGCGTCGGCCTCACGGTAGTCATAGCCCGCTTTGCGGCGGCACACCCGGTTTGAAAGCGGAACAAGCGGCCAGGGCGGCACATGCGCCAGGGTGCGCGCCTGATAGCGGAATTCATCTGCGGCGCTGGTGTAGCCGCAGTCTTCCACAATGCCGCGCACACATGCAGGCAAAGCCTCGCTGCCACCTGCCAGCAGCACGGTAGCAGCCCCCATGGAGATGCCGTACAGCGCCAGCTCACACGCAGGGATGCGCCGCTGCGCCTCATAGGCCCAGGCAAGGCAGTCCCGCCGGTCCGTGGCGCCAAAGCCCACATATTTCCCCTCGCTTTGGCCGTGCGCACGGCCATCCGGCAAGATGAGGTTATACCCCGCCTCGCGCAAGGCGCGGGCCACGGGCGAAAATTCCCGCCTGCCGGTGGAGGTATAGCCGTGGATACACAGCAGCGTGCGCGGCGTGGGCACGGATGCAGGCACATATTCCGCCACAAGGGAAAGGCCGTCAAAGCTTTGCATGCGCCAGAATTCGTGCGGCACGCTGTCAAGATAAGCGCGCCCCTCAGCGCGCAGGGCGGCGCGCAGGCGCACGTCCGCCGCGTCTTCCCCGCCGTCCGGGCTTGTTTGCTTTCTCAAAATAGCTGCGTCAAACACTTTGTTCGCGCCCAGCCACAGCCCGGCCGCGCAAAGCCCCGCGCCTGCCGCGGCGGATGCCGCCGCCAGTTTCCATGCTTTCATGCAATGCCCTCCCCCGCCCGGCGCGCGCACGGCAGCACCGGGCTTTTGTCCATAATACCACACATGCCGCATACGGGGCAAGGCTGTAACAGAACCGCTAAATCCAAACTTCTTTGTTGCTGCACAGGCTGTGCTCATGTACAGCCCGGCACTCCCCCTGTACACATCGCATGTAAAAAGGCCCCGGTGCTGAACGCCGGGGCCCTTTGTATCTTCGTGCGGTGTGCTTTCACACGCCGGTTTTGGGGTTCTGCTTCTGCGCGGGGACGGGCGTGCTGTCTGTCTGGCCTGCCACTACCTTTTCATCGGTGTAGGTTTTTCCGCCGAACACGGCGCTGGCCGTATACACCGTGTCATTGCCGCGCTTTGCGCTGTCAACTGCCGCCTTCACCTCAACGGTGTGCGATGCGTTCTTTGCACAGGTAAAAACGGCCGCGGCGCTGGAATGGTCCGCCGCCCAGCTCCATGCCGGGGCGCCCCAACTGTGCAGGCATGCCTCCGCAGCGCCCGTCAGGGGCCGGCCGTCCGCAGAAACCAGATATGATTTTCCATCTTCTGTCTCCACACTTGCGCCCAGCACGCTGACGCCCTCGCCAAAGGTGATGCCGGTGCTCTTGTCCTTCATCACGCCTTCAAACGGCCTGCCGCCCTTTGTGCTCACCGCGGTGACATCGGCGCCCAGATGAATGCCGCCGTCCCTAAAGTTGCGGATGACAGCTTTATTCTCTGCAGGCTCTGCATCCGATGTGGCTGTGACGCTTGTCTGCGCGCCGGTTGCGCAAAAGGCGCCGTCACGGGCCAAAATGGCGCTGTTCTGCGCAGAGTGCGCCTTCACCGTGCCGCCCGTAACCTGCACACCATCCCAGCCAAGCAGGGCCACATCGGTGGAAGAGGTATTCACACGGCCGCCCTCAATCAAAATTCTGCCATCAGCGCTAATGCCCGCACCGTCATCCGTCTTGATATCGGTTTTGTTGCCGCGGATGGTGATGCCGCCTGCACTGTACAGGCTGTAGCCCTCCAGGTCGGCCGATTTGTTTGCCTTGGTGGTAAGCACGGTGTCCTCCACCAGAATGCCGCCTGTGCCGCAGTATACCCCCTGCATTTCACCTGCAGCGGTGTCAATGTCCACCGTGCTGTTCTTCAGCGTGACAGATGAGGGAATGTCTGCATCTGAATCACTGTCGTAGATTTCCGCGAACAAGCCGCACCCCTGCGCCCGGATGGTGGCATTGACGGAATCCAGTGTGATATTGCCGTGAAGAGAACAAATTCCGTGCCAAACGGAAGCCATCTCGGCCTCAAGCCCGCCGCTGAGCACAATATCTCCCTGTGCACAAACAGCCGGCATCCTATCTCCCCCACCCGACTGTTCGGTGACAGTTTTCAAGCTGCCCGGGCCGGAGACATTCAGCGCCCCGTCAGCACAGTAAATGGCATTCGCGTTCTGTGCACTCAGCGCAAACGACGCGCCCTGCTGCATCTGCACATTCAGTGCAGACACACCGAATGCGAACATGGCGGAGTCTGGCCCGTCAGATGTAACAGAGTTTTGCCCTTTTACAATTACCGTAAATGCGCCGGATGTTTCAATTTTCACATAACCGTTCACAGCCACATTTTCCAGCGTCAGTGTGCCTGCCGCACTGTCCAGCGTGGCGGTGCCCCCGCCGATGCTGTTTGCGCCCTCGTTCAGAGGCGTGCCGCCAACTGTGACCGTGACGCCACCCGCCGCAAAGGCCGCCGCGGGCAAAAGCGTCACAGCTATCAGGGCCGCCAGCAGAACGCAGAGCCATCTTTTTCTGTTCAACTTTATCATCCTCCTGCTTTTTTGAATGCAGGCCCTCAAACCTGTTCTCCGGCACGCCGGAGAACAAGAAAGGGACCCCTTTCTTTGCGCCGCATACAGCGGTATCCAATATAGCTTTATATTATCCTATTTGAAATGAAAAGGCAAACCTTTTTTCGGGAAGGCAGCACGCTCTGCCGAAACAGCGCCGCGCCTCATTTTGGAAAAACTGCACCTTATCTGGATAGAACCTGTGCAGTGCGGGTGCCGGTACACGCAAAAGCCGCTGCCCCCAAAAGGCGTGCTGACATAAGAAAACACCGCCTCTGAAACAGGAATTGAGGCGCACAGCATCGGTCAAGGCGCCTTGACAGCCAAAAAGGGTGCCTGCGGCACTTTTCCCTGCTTTGCAGCCCCAATTTCAGCTTCAGAGGTGAAAAGCAGTTTCGGCCCGGCAACTTTGCGTGAACAGCAGCATGAAAAAAACGGCAATCCTGACGGATTGCCGGGCTTTTTTGAATGCGTTAAGTGCCAAAATTGTCAGCCCAAAACCAGTGTTTTCTTACGTCAACGCACCCAATGTCAAAGCGGCCCCGCATGCCTGCTTGAATGGATTTTGCGCAAAGCAGGCGCCGGTATGTACAAAGGCCGCCGCACCCGAAGGCGCGGCGGCTTTTCTGTGCTTTTCAGCTGTGCAGAATTTGACGCACTCGGCGCGCGGCAAGGCGCGCCGAATGCCAAAGCGGCCCGCGCGCCTGCTTGGGCCTGTTTGGATAGAGATTTTACGCAAAGCTGACGCCGCCGCATATTTCGATGTGCCAGGCGCCGGTACACACAAAGGCCGCCGCACCCGAAGGCGCGGCGGCTTTTCTGCGCTTTTTCAGCTGTGCGGAATTTGACGCACTCGGCGCGCGCCGATGCGCGCCAAAGCCGCCAAATCAGGCCTGGCTGGCGGCCACGGCACAGGCCACCGTCATGCCTACCATGGGGTTGTTGCCCGCGCCGATAAGGCCCATCATCTCCACGTGCGCAGGCACAGAGGACGAACCCGCGAACTGGGCGTCGCCGTGCATACGGCCCATGGAGTCCGTCAGGCCGTAGGAAGCCGGGCCCG